>Ga0190367_1000883_pt1 | contig 19272 bp, 25 predicted proteins | sample 4872181011_MG_FD_171838 | JGI IMG/M metagenome (GOLD analysis project Ga0190367, IMG submission 171838) | Hydrothermal vent microbial mat bacterial communities from Southern Trench, Guaymas Basin, Mexico - 4872-18-10-11_MG | ecosystem: Environmental > Aquatic > Marine > Hydrothermal vents >...
TGATTTATATCATAGCACACACTTAGTTTTATGAAAGTACTCGTAGTTTACGACATAACTGATGATAATCTGAGAAATAGGATTGCCGAAATTTTGAAAGATTTCGGATTGTTTAGAATCCAAAAAAGCGCATTTATTGGAGAGTTGAGTAGCGAGGAAAGAAAAGATTTGGAAAGAGTTTTGCAGAGACGGGAACTTGGAGATAATGATAAAATAGATATTTTTCCTGTGTGTTTGAAGGATTTAAAGCTACATTCAAGAATAACGAAGCAAGAAATTTCTTATGGGGGAATTTAATTCGTATAAATTATTATTCTAGAATTTTTGTGCTTTTCATAATCTTCATCAAATATTATTTTTGGTAAGCCCTTCATTACCTCTTCCTTGCCCCACATCTCCCGCGGGCAGATTGCAAAGCTTTTAAGCTCATCAATGTAAAGGAAATTGTTTCTATGATCATACCATAAAATTACTAAGGGTATGTCTTTGAGCTCCTTTTGAACCTTGCAAAATAGTTCACCATAATAACTATGGGTTGTTCTTTTCCCTGTAGATGCGCTTCCCCCTACTTCCCAATGAATACCGTTCTCATGCTCTATAATGAAAATTTGCACCCAGTCGTTTCTCCAATCAAAACTTTCAAACAAAGGTTTCATCTTGCATCTTCTTTCATAGAAAAACTTCCACCTTTCCCTGTTAATAAGCATCATTTTTTCCTTCCAAGATCTTGGATAAATTTCCTGATATTCTGCCTCCAAAATTTCCAAAGCTTGCTCTTTATAAAACTTCTCAATCAGTTTATCAATACATTCATCAAGCTCCTTTCCTTTCAGCCCCTTGCAGTATTTATCAACTTTTTCAGGGAAGGCACGGTCTTTGAACGAAAGTTCTATCATCTTTTGCTTAAGGATCGATGGTACTTTCCTCCTCGTTATATGCACATACTTCTTCCTTCTCCATAGACTATATTCTAAGTTTTCAACCGCAAGAAAAATACTTCTTAATTCACAATCTTCCTTTCTTATCAATTCAAAAGCCTTATTTAAATCCCAATGCAGATCCCTAACCAGTTCAAAATTTCCATGCATCCTTTCAAAGTAATTCCGTAGTTTCTTTGGTATTCTCTTGCCTTCCTCTCTTTTGTAAACCCTAATGGTTCTCATTTTAAATTTAAAATTAATTAGGTTTGATTAAAAGATTGGGATTATGGTAAAAAAGTTTTTGATTGCAAGAGATGTTGAGGAATACTTCTTTTGTCCTATGGTTTTCTATTTCGTTGTTGCTCTCGGTCAAGAGAGGTTTAAAGGTTATTGGAGCGATGTTGGCAAAGAGGTTGAGGCTGAAGCTGAAAAAGAAATTGCTAAGAGGTTTAAAATTGTTGCAAAAGGTTATGAGGTACAAAGTGAAAGACTATGCGTTAGGGGAAAGATTGATTATTTGGTTGAAGATGTTGATGCCTTGGTTCCTGTCGAGGTGAAGTATAGTGCAAAAGTAAGGAGTTGGTGGAAATACAGCTTAGCTTTGTATTGCATTTTGCTTGAGGATACTATAAACAAGCCTGTGAAGCATGGTTATCTTTACTTGTCTGAAAAGAAAGAGTTTGTTAAAATCTATATCACAGATTATATACGCAATTATGTTGAGGATTGTGTTACGAAATGTCATGAAATTGTTGAAAAGCATTATGTGCCAAAGCCAAGAAAAATGCTATCTTGCAAAAACTGCGATTTCAGAGATATTTGCAAATCATTTTAAAATTTGAACCAAAAAGTTAATTGACTAAGAGAGAATTCTTTTTAAAATTTTGCAAAGTAATATCCAGTATTTGCATTTTGCCTACCCTTGCCAAAACTATTGAGGAGAGCTTTATCTAATTAACTTTTTACTTTGGAAATTAGTATAGTTGACAACCCAATAAGTAGATAAGATTCATATATTCCTTTAAAAACTAAATTTTAAATAGTAAAAATTTTCTCAAGGAAAAGAGGAATGAATACCAAAGCTTTATCTTTATACGCTGATACCGCAGTATTACCTACTATAGCTATTTTATCCTATAGACCGCTTTTAAAGAAAAGATTAGAGAAAATATCTCAGGAAGGTATCTTCAGAAGACTTTATTATTGTCATTCCAAAAGATCTTTTGAAACAATGCTTATTTTAAATCTAATAGAACTAAGAATATCTAGATTACTCAAAATACTTGCCTCCACAAATTACTTAGATTTAATGATTGAAGAAAATAGAAAACTTTCTGAAAAAGTTAAAAGAAACTATTATAAACTGAAAAAACTGAAAATAGAAGAAAAAGAATTTCGTGAATTTAAAGAGAAGTTAGAAAAAATAAATGATGTACTTAAAAGGATGAAGGAGCTGCAACCTCTTTCTGAGTATCTATCTTTTGTACTTGATCTTTATCCAGAACTTATTAAATTAGATCATAAGATGATAAAAGAGCTTAAGAAAGAAGAATATTTAAATTTGCTTGAAAAAAGCTTAGTATTTCCTGAAAAGCTTATGCTTTTTGAAGCTCCAATAATAGCACTTTATCTAGTTTTTGGTGGATATAAAAGGTTAACATTAATGCAACTTGCAAGACTTACAAGCTCATACCACAAAATATATCATTTGTTAAATCCTTTTACTGCAGGAATTGCTAAACTTGGTAAAAGAGATGTTATAAAACTAGCAATGTTAGCAGAGAGGTAGCTAGAGATCCTTAAATCTATAAATTTGTATTTCTTCATCTTCTAAATTTATTAAAAATATTTTGAAATCTTCCTTCAAGTTTCCCTCAAAAATTTTCTTATTCCTCTTTAGCCATTTAACAAACTTGTCATCTTTTGTTATGATACCGTCAAGTTCGCTAGCTATAGCTACAAGCAAATGTAATAGATCATATGTTCTAACTTTACTTGTAAGCGTGCTAAGATATTTTTTATTAGCAAAAAGAAAAGTTATTTCTGAAGGAGCGCCCACAATTCTGAAGCTGCCGAGAAACTCTGCAAATCTCTTACCGTATTTTTCAAAGAAATTACTAACTTTTTCTTTAACATCCTTTCCATCAACAATTCTCCTAATAATATCATCTTTGTAGAGAATCGTATAAAAGAACTCTTCGAGAGTAAACGGGCTTATACAGAACTCTACATTATGTTCCTCCAGTTCTGAACCGAAATAATCCTCTATAACTTTCCAACCCTCCTCTAGGAAGAAACAAATTAAAGCACCCGTATCTACATAAATAGAAACCTTTTTCTTACCCTCCATCTTAAATTTACTTCTGAGTTTTCTACTGTAGATACAAAGTTCTCACTATAACTCAAATTCTTCCTTCAATATTAAAAAGTTTCCGCAATAATCTTTATATCATTCTAATCTCGTTTCCTTAGTTTTTCTATACTTAGAGCAATAATAGTCGCAGAAGATTGGTATAGTTAGCAGAAGCAAAATTTTCTTGCAAATTCGATTATAGTGTAAATTTTTGAAACCCGTCACTTCCTTCTTAAGGTTTTTTCTCTGCAATTAAAATACAAAGCTTGGATTTCATTATTTTCCCCGCTCCTATATCTATTTAAGTCAAAACCTCAAACGCTGCCTTTATTATTCCTTCATCAAGTAACGTTTCACTTCCTTTTTGTGCTAAAACATTTCGTATCTGTCGGATTGCTGTATAGAGTCTATCAATATCATGATAAATAATAGCTTCACTTAACATAGATAAAGATAACAGTCCATCTTCACTTTTACTTAAGCTATCTACTAAACGAACATATTTTCCACTATAAGTTTTAGCTTTTTCCACAAAACTCATTAAACTATTTATTTGAAATACTTTTACAGAACGAATAGCCGTTCTCCAAGTATTTGCTCTTCTCTCACCAGATAATACATAAGTTATTGATTTCCACTCTGTTTCTAATAGTGCTCCAGAAGTTTCTCCGAAACTAAGCAAAACTAGGGGTATAACGATGCTAGGTGCTACTAAATCTTTACCACTCTTTTTGAGAGGACTGGTTCTAAAGAAGCTAATTTGTGCGATATTCCTTAACATTAAAATTATATTACCATTAGCGAGATTCTCGGGTTTAAATACATGAATATATGTATGTTGAGTATTTTCACTGTTTACTGTAATTCTACTTGAAAAATAAAAAAGACCGATCCATGCAAGGGCTACACAGAGTTTACATAGACGATAAGCACCTACTTTCTGAACAGTCCCACCAAATGGAGCTATTGGTAAGTTAGCCACTATTACTGGATATCTACCACTTTTTGATCTTTTACCACAAAGTACTTCTATTTTTTCTCCTCCCTCTATTTTTCTGTGATTCTCACTAATGTATAAAAATCTATCAATCAAATCATACTTATTTTTAAATCTACCAAAAATAGATTCAATGTTTGTTTTTATATTTGATAAAAATTCAAGAGAATCTATAATATTTTTAAATTGTTTTTCTTCATTTCCTCGCTGTAACATATGAATTTTTAGCGTAGAGGGTAATTTCCTGAAGAGTGATAAAACATAATTTCTGCTTGGTTTATCTTCTTTAGGTTTTCTAGATAAATATGTCTTAACAAACCAGCGGTTACGAGCATAATATTCCAAAGCCTTTAAAATTGCATCTTTATCTAAATCCGTTTGAATTAAGTATCTATCACCACTTGGTATTATCTTAACAGCAGAGAAAGGTCTATAAGTTTTAATTACTTCTACCAACCCGTACATTATTAGCGTATCTGTTACTTCATGATGTCCAGGTGTATGTAACACAATCATCACAAATCGCCCCACTCCCACTTTATTTCTTTCAAAAATTCAAATTCCTTTGGACTTCTATCTTTAGAACTGTAATAATCGCAAACCACTAGAATATATTGCAATGCAGAAACCTGAAATCTCATTTTATGTCTCCAAGCGTCATCCCCAGCAAGTGATAGTATTGCCACAATGTTACCAAGCGTATTTATCAGATCATTAATATCTATCCTATCACTTAGATTTGCCATATTACTAATAATTTTTGCCAGTATCTCATTATTATCACTTAAATATCGTTCAAACAAATACTTAAAAAGTCTTTTAAAATCGTAATGTAATCTCCTTGCACTATCATCTCTTTTAGATCCCGATGGATACTCAATTCTACCCCTTATATCCGTTAAAGTTATGCCCCTTTCTCTCTGATAACTTATACTGCCCATTAATATAGGCTCGTGATGTAAAAGAATGGCTCCTGAAACTAAGTATTTAATCTTAGTATCGATGACATTATCTATGAGCCTACATGCTAAGTAGGAACTTATGATCTCGTGTCTATATCTTTTAGGACTCATTATATTTTGCTGGTAATACTCTGTGCACTTACCACTATCATGGACTATTAACATATATTTAACGATATAATTGAGAGCATTTTCGTTGAGTTCCAAAACTCTTCGTAAAGATTTTATATATTTTGGCTTAAGGTAATTCTCCCAACACTCAATCATTTTATGAATATGTGTCTCATAGGATTGTTGTCTTGCTATATCCTCTTTATCTCTCCAAGCAAGAATATTAAACTTAATATCGTTCGTCATCTTAACTCACCTTTAACCCATAATCCTCACTATAAAATTTGGGATTTAAAACGTAGATTCTGTAAGGTTCTATCCATGAACAGGTGCTAAATCCAAAAATCTTCTGTCTTCGATCTCCATCAAATCGTCCATCTAAACAAACGTACTTATTATTCACCTTAAGAAGCAAATCTTTTTGATTCTCCAACTTCTGCCTAATCCATGAAACTGATACGTTGAATGAATTATCTTTAATGTTAAAACCTAAATCCCCCAAGTGACTTTTCTTACTCCAATCTATCTTGGCCTCCTCCGTTATCTTATCAATTGAATCATGTGGAGGTACGAAAAGTGTCACATATAGTTCTGGTCTAACTCTTAATTCATACTCTGGCGGTAGCGAAAATAGACGTAATTCATCAAAGTATAAATCAGCTTGAATCAAAAGTGAATGTTCAGAAATTTCTATACCCTTATAAACTTCATTAACTACTTTTTGAATCTTATTTAGATCATTTAAGCAATTTCCAATGTTATCTATAATTTTTCTCGTATTCTCTATGAGATTATTGGGATAGGGCTCTACTTGATTATTAACTTCGAATATCACAGCTCTGCCAATTTCATTTTCTCTTCTAGCAACTCTACCAATTCTCTGTATAAGGGCGTCGGCCGGTGCCAATTCTGTTAGCATAAAATTTAAGCTAATATCTAAACCTGCTTCAATCACTTGAGTTGCGACAACTATAAATTCATCGAGTTTCCTAAGTGATTTTTCCCTTCCCTCTCTCTCACCAGATTTTATCCTAGAATGAAGCAGTATAACTTTCTTGTCGTCTTTTAAGACTTCTTTTAATTTCTCGTACACTTTTTGAGCTTTAGGTACCGTATTAAGAATTATACCGACTTTTCTTGAATTTTTAATTTCATCTATAAACTCGTCAAGAGATTTCATCAGTATTGAAGGACTATACTTCACTTTAACGTTGCCTCTTCGAGCTTTATCGCACGTTATAATGTTATCCTCGTTAATTGGGATATTATTCTCCTTGAATAACATGTTCTCAAGCTTTTCAGGGAGCGTTGCTGTCATGACAACAAAAGGTATGTTCGATTTGTATAAATATTTAAAAATTCTTGCTATAATTCTTGGTGTATAATATTCTTCGTCCTGAAACATCTGAATTTCGTCAAAAATGACTAAAGATGTAGCTATACTGCTTGTGGGGTAATGTAGTCTGTATCCAAATGTCCTAAGGGACGCATAACCATAAATAAACGTGTCTAATGTGCAAACGACTACATCTCCATTGAGCATCGGTTTATCATAAGCATTTCCATGATCTGTAACTATCTTAAGTTTCAATCTTAATTTGTTAGCTATCTCCTCTAACCGATCTCTCTGAGCATCTGCTAAGGCTCTTGCGGGTAAAACGTATATCAGCTTTGCAAAGGAATAACTCTTATCATAAACTCCAGCAAAATAAGGTGCTACGGCAGATTCGGTCTTACCAGATGCTGTGGGTGCTTTAATTATAACTACACCGCCGTGATCCGCTAAGAAGTTTATCTTTTCGAACGCTTCTTTTTGATGCTTGTATGGCTCAAAACCAAGCTTACCATAGAATTCTTTAGCATTCATAAGGATTCACCAGCTACGACTTTTAGGTCTCTTATCTGATAAATACTGCCTCTTCGAACTTTAACTTTGTAAGTATATGGTGCATAAACTATGAATTTTCTAACTCTTTTGACAGATAAAGGTAAAAAGTGCGTTCGAGAATATCTTGGCCTTCTTATTTTTTTACCAGTAGCCTCATAAGTGAAACAAAGATCCATATTATCCATTATCGGATTATCCAATACGCCAGCGAAGTCTATGTTGGTAATTGTATTAACTTCTCCCTCAGATCCAATTTTTTGCTTAGGGTCTATTGGAGGAGAGACATCCGAAACAAAAATTAATGATTCAGTGTCTCCAATTCTGTCCATAATCCATAAAGCTCGCCAAATCTTATTCAAAGCACCACTACCTAACGTTTCAATTGCTCTTCTTTCGTTTACTATAAAACATGCTTTTAACTTGTATAGGAAAGTTATGCCTCTTCTCATAGCATCCCTTGGTTCTTTTCGCTCTCTTTGTTCTAAAGTTCTTAAACGACTTAATATCACCGTTCCTTTGATTACACAACTTTCAGGTTTGGCTGTAACAAAAGGAACTATCTCTTCAACCTTTCGTAACCAACTTTCAACTAATGATTGGAAATCATTACCATTAAAGTGGTTTGGATGAATATATGCTAAAGATTTTGCTAAAGCTCCTCTTAAGGATGATGGAGATGGCAGTAAGTTAGTATCCGCTACCTGAAATGCCAGCGGCTGCTTCAGAGAAAATAAGGGAAAATATAGTGTAACTATAAATGCTTTCATGGCTAATCCTCTTTACTCTTCTTTTCCTCTTCATCTAAACCCTTTTCAACATCATTTGCAACTGCTTTTATTAATTCTATATAACTGCCGTAATCTTTAATCTCAAGATTACTATTGCCCTCGTATTGTTCTTTTAGGGACACAATCTTCTCTCCACTTTTGGAGTAGATATAAACTGTAACTTTTGTTCCAAAGACTTTTGAGAATTCATTGGCAATTTTAGTAGTTTCCTTAATATAATCACTATAAAAACCATGTTTAGCCATTGGAATAGGCTTATTTGATGTAACTGCTATTAACTCCCTAACTTCCATTGCTGGCAAACCTCTTGATATATTTGCACCAGATACGCCCCCAAGTAGATTTATGTAAGCCAATACTGCAAGTTTAGCTCTTTCCTTCCGTTCATCGCCTTGCACAGCAAGCTGCCTTGGGTTTGATTGTGGTCTCCCTACATAGTAAGCATCAAATGTACTTGCAAATCCATATAGTGCTGAAGCATATTGTCTCTTGAAGATCATCATGGCTTTTCCAACATCTTCTCCTTTACCTTCTATGTTACCCTTATCATCAAAAACTACTCTATTCTGCGTTACAGCAGAAGTTTCTACTGCTTCGGCTATAGTGTCTTCACAAGGTATTGCAAATGAAAACTTAACTAATGATTCTCTTCTATTTTGAGTTTCAGGTGCTAAATATCCATGAATATCAGCGACTGCGAATTTTTTAATTATATCCGCCTCATCTTTTAAGTTTACTTTTTCATTAGCTATATTTTGTTCTTCTTTTCTTTTTTCTCTAAATCTATAAGCTACATACTTTAAGTCATCAGTAGATAGTTTTTTGCTGTTATAATCTGATTCTCTGAGCAGATCCACTAAGTGAACAAAGTGGTAATGTTTTAACATGTTTCCAGAAATAGCTGGGACTTCCTCAATTATCATCTTACCATTCTTCTCTAAAACAACTGGGACTTTAGTAATCTCTATATAATTCGTTCCTGATGCTCCCTGAGCATTTAATGATGCAACATTTATTAATAACCTTCCAGCAAATCTAATAAACACGTGAACCACCTCCTGACTCGTTTTTTTCTTTCCTCTCTAACTTTTTAATCTCAAACCATTTACAAAATGCTAGTGAGCCCAAGTACCTACTTAAGAACCTTAAATTTTTATTATCTTTTTCAGCTAAACTTATAACATTATTAATATCATCATATGTTGGTATGAAGTCTTCAGAAATTGATTTATGTTTCATATCTTCCAGCTCACTCTCTATCTTTTTAGCTAGTCTCATAGCCTTCCAAAGACCGTCAATAAAATCCTCTATATTTTTAGCGTTTCCAATTTGATCAATAATATCATAGGCGTTCTCTCTATCTATTAATAAAGCTAAATATTTACCAACTTTCTTAACATCTTTAGACTCAAGAATAGCTTCCATAGTTTTTCACCTCCAGTTTCTATATCTTGCAATTATTAAGCATTTTGTAATTTATAAATATTTCTATTGCGAATTAAGCAAACATAAAGCAAATAAAATGCATTAAAACATAATATAAGTTATGAGAAATGCATTATTGCTAACCTTGGGGTTTGATGAGAAATTTTGCTTCAGAGCTATTCTTAGGCATAGGGTTGAGGATGGCGACAGAGTAGTTTTAATAACCGCAAGCCTTGTAGATAGGGTTAAAAAAGCGTATGAACAGATAAAAGCGTTCTTAACTGCCTCCTACAAGAACATAAACCTAGAACTTATGCAAATAGATGTAAACGATTTGCTAGGATCCGTAGAAAAGATATCAAAGAAACTGGAGGAGCTAAGCAAGTGTGAAAAGATTATTGTTAATGTTAGTGGAGGAATGCGTATTTTAGCAATCATTGTGCTTCTGACTCTCATCATAAAGCCTATGAGGAATTTAGAATTAGAGATAGAATTGGAGGATTCCTCAGCACTTATAAGCATACCAGCAGATTTTCTTAAAATTGCAAGTATTAAAGCTAGATTAAGCAAAGAAAAGATAAAATTGCTAAAATTAGTAGTAAGAGGGGAAAATGACGTTAAATCTTTGGCAAGACATTTAGAAAAGGATGAAAGCACAATAAGAAGGCATATCTCAGATTTGGAAGAATTGAAATTGATCGAAATTGTAAAAAGAAAGCCACTAAAAGTTAAAGCAACAAAACTTGCGAGGCTAGTTCTCTGAATTTTGAATCATCTCAACAACATCATTTACATCCAATACCTTAACATCCCTTGGCTCCTTTTCAAGAACCTCCCCTTCAGGAACAATTAGGAATTTGTTTTTGCACGGGAACTTTGCAAGAACCTCCTCAACCCTTTTAACTTCCTCCATAGGAGCAAATTTTTTCCATTTTACTTCCCCAACAACCTCAATTTTTTAAAATGAAACTAGGGCAATGTCAACATCATAAGTTTTTTCAATTATTTTGCCAGGTTTCAAACCGTAAATTTTAGAGAGCAGCTTTCTGAAAACTGCTCTGCATGAACCGGCAACTTTGGCATAAAAACCCTTTTTACTTCCTGATCAGGTATGTTTATTTCAGAAAATCCGTACTTAGCATCCAAATAAAAATATAAGTCTAGAATTGGTGACACATGCACATACAAATCAAATTTTTTGTTTAATACGCTTATCTTCTCAATCAAACCAATCTTTGCTAAAGTTTTTAAGTAATTCTGTATTAAACTAGGGTCATCCTTTTGCAAAAGCTTTCTTGCATACATATAAACTTGAAATTTCAGCAAGTTAACAGAATCGAGGCTTCAAGCTAAAAATATAAAATTGTCAAAATAATAATTTAAATGCGTATGTTTAAGGAGGTTCTCAGAGAGAGTTTTCCAGGATTATGCGTAACGCTATTAGTGGCAGTTGTTTGCGTATTTTTAGCGGAGGCGGTAAAGTATCTTATTAGAGGAGCAGGTCCAGTTGCGGCCAGACTTCTGGTAGGTTTTTCGGATGCTTTTTTGTTAGGCCTTATTGTTGGAATTGTCATAAGATCCTTGGCAGGATTTAGAATTAGAACTTTAACAGCTGGTTTCCTGCTAGCACCCTTAATATTCATACCAATCGGCACACTACTTTACGGTGCTAAATATCTAAACATTGTTAAATTTTACGATATTGTCCAATTCAAACCTCTTACAGCAATTCTAACAGCTATCTTCATGATAATATACATTAGTACGATTTGCTTACTTTCGAAGCTATTGAAGATCGATGAAAGAACGTGCTACCTTACTGCGGTAGGTTCCGCAACCGAAGCTTCTGCGATAGCAATCACATTTCAAGCCGTAGAGGCTGAACCTCGACACGTCTCCACCTCTTTGCTCTCAATTTTCTTAGTCGCAGTGCTGGGGATTACAATCATTTATCCACAGATAGCAGAGATGACAAGAATGCCAGCTGAGGAATATGGTATATTCACAGGAGGTATCCTGCAATTTATCGGATTTGTTAAAGCAGCAACAGGTTTGGGGGCACCAGCAGGGCTTCAGCCAGTAATCGCAGCCCAAGGTATTCAGAAGAACGTTGCTTTGCCACTTACGGCATTTAGATTTCTATGGTTGCTGGTGCTCATACCACTGTTTGCGACTTTAGCAAGAAGAAAACCGTACATTCCTTGGTTCCTATGGGGCTTTCTTTTAGTAGGATTGCTTTTTTCAACCCTCTACGCAGCTGGAGAGAGACCCAACTGCGATAATCCAACATCACTAAATTTGTACGGAGCCATTTATTGCAAAGCTTACGCTGTATCCGATTTGCTAGTAAATTACTTATGGACGGTAGTTATGGTTGCGATTGGTCTGCAGATCGATATACGCGATATATTGAATATAGAATTTCTTAAAACATTTCTTATAGCTTTTACAGCATTCATAATAAACGTTTCTGCATTTCTTCTCTGTATCCGAGCAGGGTTTCTTTAGATTTTTAAAGCTACCAAAGAAGATGAAAGATGAGAAAGTGAATTATCTAGTTGCTTTCCACCACAGAAAGGTTGCTATTGAGAACAGAATTAGGAGGGTTACCCCTGCATACTTCATAGCATTTTCAACTCGTAGGGCAAAATCAGCAAAATAGAGTAGCGAATATGCCAATCCGCCCATTCCAAAGAATATAAAGGAATGCCTACCCTCCTTGAAAACGTTTTCCGCCTTGTTGATGTCCTTTTGCAGGTTCCTGTGTGTTAAATAAGCAAAAGTCGCACAAACAACTGCGAAAAAAGCGCCCAATACATTTAAAACTTCAGTCATATTCCGATACCCCGCGATCTCAATGCTATTCTTATTGCGGCGAGGATGTAAAGGAGACCTCCCAACCATCCAAATACTTCGCAGACTCTAGATCCGAGCAAAGCTAAAACATAATGAATAAAGACTAAGATGGAAGCGATAACTACGAGTTTTACGTCTGTTAGGAAACATTTTTTGCTTTTTATGAGTCTGCTTCTGCAGAATTCGTCCATTATTGAGAAAAGTATTGTAAATGAAACAGCGGCCCCGATCATGGCCATGTTGCACATTACCACCAGATAAAGTGTTGAAAGCTCCATAAAAGATTAATAATTCAGGTTATTTAAAAGCTTTTTAAGATCTCACTGTGTAGAGCTTTGCTTGCTTCCTACATCCGAGACTTGATGTCACAGTATCGTCTTCAGGTACGATAGGGAAACACTAACTTCATTAGCCATGCCATCCAGGTTTGTAATGTATGCTTTCGCATTAATTTTTTGAGTACTGCTCACCAACATTAGGATTATAAAGGATTGGGTTGCTTAAATTTAAGATGAAAGCCTATCTAGCTAAAAGTTCTATGGATACTTCAGTAACCGAGAGTAAGGAACCAGAAAAGAGGGTTTATTATGAGGTGATAGCTGAGTATGACATTGGAGGGGGTAGAGCTGAGCTTTCTTGGATAAAAAACGCAAGAAGAGAGGCGGGGAAAATTGTAAGGAGGTTTTTTATGAACGAGAATAGGATAAGATTAAAAAGAGCTGGAGGAGAAATAAGAGTATTAAGAAGGGGAAATGAGGGAAATATTTAGAGGAGTCTACAAGATAGGTGGGAGTTTTGCTACACTTAATTACGCTCCCAGTAGGAGAGTTTATGGCGAAAAGTTAATTAGAAGAAGAGGGAAAGAGTTTAGGGTTTGGGATCCATATAGAAGTAAGCTTGCAGCAGCCTTACATAAAGGTTTGAAAACATTTTGTATAAAGCCTGGGGATAAAGTTCTTTACCTAGGAGCGGCTACTGGCACGACAGCAAGCCACGTCTCTGATATTGTTGGTGAGGATGGTATAGTTTATTGCATAGATGTAAGCCCAAGGGTTTTGCGAGAGTTGGTATTGGTTTGCAAGGAAAGAGATAACATGATTCCGATTCTTGCGGATGCCTCTAAGCCCTATGAGTATGCAAGTATTGTTGAGGAAGTTGATGTTATCTATCAAGATGTTGCCCAACCAAATCAATCTGAGATACTGGTGAAAAATGCCGATGTTTTTCTGAAAGAAGAAGGTTATGCGATTCTAATGATTAAAGCGAGGAGTATTGACGTTACTAAGGAACCAAGTGACGTCTTCAAGAGGGAGATGGATATACTAGCTAAGCATTTGAAAATTGTTGAAAAGCTACATTTAGAGCCTTATGATAAGGATCATGCTGCTGTAATTTGCAAGAAATAAGTTAACTACTCTTTAAAGACAATCGTCTCTCCCTCCTTAAATACTGTGCGAATCGTAAAGGTTTCCGAGCCAAGGAATTTCTTTACCACACACTTCGTAATTTTCCACTTTTCTACATCGATTATAAGATCCTTCAACTTTTTTCTCTTACCTTCTTTGCTCTCGAAATAGTACTTTTTGTCTAGAAGGTCGATAACATCCACATAAATATATTTCTCTAAACCCAAGGTGTTCAGCAGTTCAGCAAACTCTTTACTAGCAGGACCCTCCATCGGTTTCTTTACTGGATAATGAAGTTTTCTTGAAACACTATCGTATGTCAGCTCCTCTGGTAAGAATAAAACATCGTAGATCTTATCAGGAACTTCGAAAATTTTCGAGAGAGTGCCCTCAAAAAGTATTGTTTCGAACCACAACCCCTTAATTTTTAAGTTATTGTCCACGTATAATGTAAACAAAACAAAATTTTCTTCTTTTTCGCCAATTTTTAGTGCAATCTTTGGGAAGTTTATGAAAGAAAACTCCATTGATGTCTCCCATAATTACTAAACTTCAGAATCACTTTAAATAATTATTTTCCATATAGAAATTTATCTTCCCGTTGCTTTCGAGACCCCATGCGTAAGCGTGGGGATATGCAAGGGGAGGTGGGCGGGAAGTATTTGAATACTTCTTTGGACATATATAACTTTTGTAGCCTACTCCTTAAAGAGAGGGGTGGGATGCGGGGCTCGTGACCGTCCCGAAGGGTGTATGAGCTCATAAGCGTGAAGCTCTGGGTGAACCTCCAACTTCGCAAGCTTCCACGTTGGAAGCCCCTTGCGTAAGCAAGGGGAGGAGGTCACCACCATAATTTCCCTTGCTATAGGAATTCCCTTGTTGGGGGATGTTTTTTACTTGTTTTGACTTGTTTTTGAGTAAATTCTCCACCGATTATCCATAAAAGAAAAAAATCAGGCTTGCAACCCTCCTAGTCCATTATATTTAATGAACAATATTTTTCCATATGGAAAATTTTTAAAAGAAAATTTTAAAAATTATCACCTTAAAGTAGTAAGATGCTTCCGATAATCGAGCCAATAAAGGTTGGTATACTGATAGGTATGGTGAGCTACGCAGTTACAGTCCCTTTAGTCATCGTACAAGTGAGATTTGCTGGTCATTACAGCCTTTTTACATCCAGAGCGAAGCAGTTTTTACTTGAAGTTGTAGTTGGTCCTACTATTGAGGAGCTTATCTTCAGGTATGCGCTGATAACGTTTTTTGTAGCACATCTAGGGCTAAGTTCGATAATTTCAATCCTGCTGTCAGCAGTACTCTTTGGCCTAGCCCATAGGTGGTATATGATGATACCTGCAACAATTACTGGAGCCCTCTATGGTTATTGTTTTATCTACTACGGTATAATTGCGGCAGTAATTGCGCATATGACACATAACTTCTTTGCAAGCGTATGGTAAGCACAATACTTGCTGGCATAGCAACTGGAGCCAGTGTATTTGCTTTATCTATTGCGATCACTAATATCATGAGATATAAACCGGTACCTCCAGAAATAAAGGTTTTCAAAATTTATAGACCAATAGGCTGGATTGTTGAGGAAGTAATTTATAGATGGGCATTGCTAGGATTTCTTTTAAGAGGTTTTCCTACGTGGCTTTCACTAATAATTTCCAGTGCGATTTTCGCTTTAGCACATCCTCTAGAAAAATCAAGATTAATAATATCCTTTGTGGCTGGAATGCTTTATGGGATATGCTTTCTGGAGTATGGGATTCTAGCAGCGATAATAGCTCATCTAACAACCAATTTTTTAGTCTTCTTCCTTTTGGGATGGATATACAAGAAGGAGATTACGGTAACAGTTTAGTGTCATGCTGATTAGTATTATGCTGACTATGGTACTGGCAGAATTCATTACTTCTCTAGGGGTTAATTTTTGCGTAATTTTATAATTCTAATACAAAAATATTAAAATATTATGATTGAGCAAATTGATAGGTTTGTAGAGGCTCCCGGCAATTATCTGATACTTTTCTACAGCTTTGAACAATATGTTTCGGATTTAAAAGAATTTTTAAGAAGAATAGAGATAAACGCTCAGAAAAAAGTTATATATATTTCGCCAAACAAACCAGCTAAAGACTTTGAGACGTTTTCAAATTTCGTTGTGATAGACTGCATTTCTAAACTTCTTGGAGGGGATATCTCTGAGCAAAATAACTGCGTATATTCCTCACCTTATCTACCAGAGTTGAGTTTGGTTTTAGACAAGACTATTGAGGAAGTTGAGAATGCTATGATTTTGTTTGATTCCCCGTCAACCTTCTTAATTTATAATCCATCAAACAACGTTTTGAAGTTTATTAATACTCTCACAACCAAGGTAAAATATCTGGATATTCACCTTTTCATTCTGGAAATACGAAAGGAAATTGACGAAAGATTTCTTGCAAAGGTTGCACAGTTTTGTGACAGAATTGTCAAATTGTATGAGACCATTGACAAGGTAAAATCCAGAATATAGCTACCTTTCTAATAAAACTCTTCAGCCATCTTCACCACCTTTTTTGCTTTACTTAGCCCTATCACTATGTAGAAATCTCCATTTATGTTAGTGCCTTCAATTTTGAAATGATTTTTAACAAATACGCACATCTTTTCTTCCATCAAATCCGATAACAGTTTTGCAAGTAAATCTCCAGAAGTTGCTATAATTTTGGGGTCCTCAACAAGTATTGTTAGCTTCAAAAACTTTCTCAGTGCCTCAACATAACTGTTTATGAGTATTTCAGCAACATCGTTTAATGTTTTCCCCTTTTTCTCGAGTAATTCCGTAAGTAGCAAAGCGCAACGTTTTGAAAATCCGACAAGCACTACGCCGCTTATATCACCCTTCAACCCAGCATATAACTTAACTACCAACTTGTTTTCCAATTCAAATTTTTCCAGAATATTCAGCACGTTTTCCATGTCAACAACGTCCACGCGAGGAGTGGTAATATTAACTATCTTGCCCAATAATTGATAAAGAGCCGTTGAAGCGTAACCAGTACCTATGTTTCCGATTTCCTTTAGCAAGTCTCTATCAATCATGCTTATATCCAGAAAATTCCCCTATCCTTTTCGTCGATCTTCTTAATGACATCGAGGATGTTCCGCTCGTTGACATCTCTGCCCCCCAATCCCCCTATAAATTCCAGAATTTTTGGTTTAGCTTCTAGCTCATAAAGAACAGATCTTAATTCCGCATAAATAGCGCCGGTAGATCCTAAGGAAACCATTTTTTCAAATACGCCTATTTTTTCATAGTTTGCGCAGATGTTGATCAAATCCTCCTCTGGAAACGGTCTAAATGTCTTAATCCTAATCAAAGCAAAGTTAAGGTTATGCTTCTCAATCACATATTCGAAACTCTCAGCAACGGAGCCTATGGTAATTATAGCATTTTTTGCATCCTCATTCAGAACTTCGATTCTACCATTTCCATATTTTCTGCCAAATATCTTGCCAAATTCATCATTAGCCTTTACGATAACATCTCTTGCCTTCTCCATAGCTTCCTGCTGAGCTTTTTTAAAATCTTGATAGTACGCTGGAGATGCCCAAGTACCCATGCTTACAGGATTTTCAGGATCTAGCTTATAAGGGGGGTTATAGGGTGGTAAGTATGAGTCGACAAGTTCTTCTTCGGCAATATCAACGGGCTCATAAGTATGGGTGAGTATAAAGCCGTCCAAGCAAACCATTGCAGGTAGCATAACATCTTTATTTTCAGCTACCTTATACGCCATAATGATGGTATCAAAGGCCTCCTGAGCGTTTTTAGCGTAAAATTGGATGAATCCTGAGTCTCTTTCAGCAAAGGAATCGCTATGATCGCACCATATATTTATGGGTGCTGAGAGGCTTCTATTACCTACTGCAATGACAAAGGGGAGGCGCATTCCAGCTGCATTAAATAAAACCTCACTCATTAACTTTAACCCCTGAGATGCCGTAGCAGTGAATGCCCTTACCCCTGCAGCTACAGCACCTAAGCATGCTGAACAAGCAGAATGCTCAGACTCTACAGGGATAAATTCGGCATCCAACTCGCCATTAGCAACAAACTCGGAAATCTTTTCTACAATAATTGTTGAAGGTGTTATAGGGTAAGCCGCAACAACCTTAGGCTTACATAGCCTTACCGCATGCGCAACAGCAACGGAACCTGAGATTACCTTCCTCATTTTTCCATTACACTTTCTATAGCATTAAACGGACAAACCTCCTTACAAATTAAGCATCCCTTGCAATAATCATAATCAATCCTTGCTTTACCTTCCTCAACTTTAATAACTCCCTCAGGACAATACTGCATACAAAATCCGCAACCCCTACATTTATCGGTTACGACGGGTTTCTCAACTCGCCAACTACCAGTTTTCTTCTCTATAGCAGTACCAGCAGAAACAACAACGGAAACCTTGCTCATAGTTTATTACTATATGCAATATAAATATAAAACAAACTTGTTTTGATTGTTTTCCATATGGAAAATAAATTTTTAAAAAATGCGAATCTGAGTATAACCTTTACTTAAGAATAATGATTATGCTAAACTCCACATTAAGGGTTCCTGAAAGTGTAAAGAATAAGTTAAGGGAACCTCTGGGAAGAATCGTTGGAACTAAAGAAATTAGGAATATTTTAAAGAAGACAAAGCGAATTATAGCAGTTGGCGATTTGGTAGTGTTTTCTTTAATTGAAATAAATATGCCCTTCGATGTATGCATTGTTGATCTTAAGACTAAAAGAAGACCACTTTCACAAAAGCAAATAGAGAAAATTAACGAAATTCCCTTGAAATCGTACAAGATTCGGAACCCCGCAGGTCATATAACCAAAGAAGCTTGGGATACCATAAGGAAATGTTTAAATGAGGATGAGAAAGTAAAAATTGTCGTTGAAGGTGAGGAAGATCTGCTAGTATTGCCCGTGATTCTTCATGCAAACAATGGAGACGTCGTGCTTTATGGCCAGCCAGACAAAGGTATCGTTGTTGTTAAGATAGATGATAGAGTTAAACAAAAAGTTGTTTTTTTGCTTAGAGACATAATTCTTGACATTCTTGCAAACAATCTCAAGGATTTCCTCAGCAAATTAAAATTAAAGAAGGTTACTTTACTCTTCCATCCAGATGCCGATGGTTGCTCCGCAGCTGTTATTGCAGGTAAAACCTTAAAAACTCTCGGTATACAAGTTAACTACAGAATTCCTAGGGGGGGAAGCCCAAAAATATCATTTAAAGAAGGATTTAAAATATTGAGAGAGGATAAACCAGATCTGATAATGATTCTGGACTTGGGGAATGAGTTTTATGAAGTTATTGCCAAAATGTCTAAAAAAGTTCCTATAGCAATAATTGATCATCACGTTCTGCACGGTTGCGAAAACTTTGGTAGGGCGAAGCTGTTCAACCCGCATATTTTTATCAACGCGTCTCCCCCAGCCTCTTTAATAAGCTATTTCCTATTTAAAAAAATTAGAAGCGTAAATAATCTTGAGTGGATAGCTGCAATAG
>Ga0190367_1000884_pt1 | contig 19258 bp, 20 predicted proteins | sample 4872181011_MG_FD_171838 | JGI IMG/M metagenome (GOLD analysis project Ga0190367, IMG submission 171838) | Hydrothermal vent microbial mat bacterial communities from Southern Trench, Guaymas Basin, Mexico - 4872-18-10-11_MG | ecosystem: Environmental > Aquatic > Marine > Hydrothermal vents >...
AGACGGCGTCGAACTCAAATACATCTCATGATAGCGAAAGTTATTTAAACCATGCTACTTACTGACACTGTGTTCGAGGAGGATAAAATACTGATAATCAGCAATATTGGCATTGAGGGCTACTCGGTTCTTGCGAGATTGGCATCCAACTACGATAAGGTCATCTGGATCTCATCAAATCCGTACATACCTTTCAGGATATTGAAGTCCTACAAGATCGACAAATTCGAATTGTTCGGATTTTATTCAAGATTTGGAAAAGCTATAAATCCTTTAAATTTAAATGAGATAAGTCTAGCTATTTCGAGATCGGAAGAAGAGGATTCGTGCATTATCATATCGTGCATATCGGAGCTGATAATGTATCACGGTGTCGGCAAGATATATCATTTAATACTTAACATAATAAGCAGTGTCAAAAAGGTTCTGGGACTAATAATAGACGGTGCGCAGGATAGAAGGGATGAGATACTAATTTCAACACTTTTCGATGCTGTTTTCAAGCTTGAGAAAAGGATTATAAATGGGACTAAGAGTGTAAGGCTCATACCTGAAGTATACGTTCACAGCCGCGTAGAAGATTTCGATATAGTATACGATGATAGCAACGTAGTCAAACTTACATCTACACATTAAGCTTTCCCAACTTTATCCGTGAATTTTAAAAATTTTTAAGCTTGTTCAACCCTTCGCAACACCTAAGGGTAATAATCTTGCTACCAGTTTTGAAAGACCTGCTCTGTGAACAACTTCAACAACGTCATCGCTCTTCTTATAGGCTTCGGGTGCCTCCTCTGCAAGCAGAGCACCCTGGGTAGCTCTAACGTAAATTCCCCTCTTCAGCAGCTTATCCCTGACAGCAGTACCCTTAAGTCTTCTCTTCGCCTCCGCCCTGCTCATAACCCTTCCACTTCCGTGACATGTGGAACCGAACGATTCCTCCATTGCCCTCTCGGTACCTACAAGAACGTAACTCGGCGTTCCCATGCTTCCTGGAATTAAAACAGGCTGCCCTATATCCCTATAATCCTTCGGTATATCAGGATGATTCGGGCCGAAAGCTCTTGTCGCACCCTTTCTGTGGACACATACCTTCTTTTTCTCTCCATCTATCCTGTGGACCTCGAACTTCGCGATGTTGTGAGCAACATCGTAAATCAACTCCATACCTAGGTCCTCCTCGCTCATCCTGAACACCTTCTGAAATGTCTCCCTTGTCCAATGCGTTATTATCTGTCTGTTGCACCATGCGTAGTTTGCACTTGCAGCCATTCCTCCGAAGTAGTCCTCACCTTCCCTACTCTTTATAGGCGCGCACGCGAGCTGTCTGTCCGGCAGGCTTATCCCGTATTTTTTAACGGCCCTGTCAAGAACAACCAGGAAGTCTGAACAGACCTGATGACCCAAGCCTCTGCTTCCGCAATGGACCATTACCGTTACAAGACCCTCCTCAAGTCCCATTGCCTTAGCAGCCTTTTCATCGAATATCTTATCAACGTACTGTACCTCGAGGAAGTGATTCCCGCTTCCAAGAGTTCCAAGCTGAGGCCTACCCCTCTCCCTGGCCTTTCTGCTTACAACTTCTGGTTTTGCACCTTCCATTGCACCGTTCTCCTCGCAGTGCTTCAAATCCCTTTCGTATCCGTATCCGTTTTCTATTGCCCATTTTGCTCCGCTTACAAGTATCTCGTCAAGCTCGCTGTCGCTAACCCTAAGCCTTCCCTCGCTTCCAACTCCTGAAGGAACCGCAACAAAAAGCTCGTCTATTAGTTCCCTTATCTTCGGTCTTACCTCGTCTACAGTCAGATTCGTCCTTATGAGCCTGACACCGCAGTTGTGGACGACTATTCCATTTGCTATGAAGTTATGTGCCTCGTGAAAAACTCCTATATCATAAAATTTCCTGCTACTCGGTTTAATCTTTTTAACGTCCACAACCCTGTCGAGGACAAATCCCCCGCTTAGTCCGTACTTTTTCCAGAACTCATCGAGCGTCAAAGACTTCTCTTTTCTCCTTAGATATTCCAATGCAATCAAACCAAGTTCCTTCTTCTCCCTGGAATACTCGTATCCTATCCTCGCCAAGAACTCCGTAACACTTCTCTCATCTGTTATCGACAGCTCGTATCCGTTCACGCTGCACGATATTCCGAATTCTTCAAGCATATCTCTGACATCGTACAGGAGTTTTTGTCTCCCTAATCGCATCAGGATCTTCACGCTATTACCGCACAACGATATTTCGGCGCATGCACCGAACAAACCGGCCAGGAAGTTTCTCCTGATCCACTTAGGCGAAGCTTTGATCCATTCAGGGACTCTTTGATCTTCAGAATCCTTCAGTCCCAGAGCATTCATGAAGCATGCAAAATGCTCGGAACAAATGCTTATCAGGCTCTCATTTCCATTCAGGTGACTGACATGTATTTCCCCTATCCCAAGCGATCTCAAATCGTTTACAATTTCTCCCTCATCCTCAAAACGGCAACAGATTCTTACCGAAGATTTACAGCATGATCCCCTTGCAATTGCGAACCCGATTATCCTCGCAATTACACCAGTTCTCCTGTCGCTTGTCCTAAGGGGTACTAGATTCTTATCCTTCAGATACTCAGATATCTTCTCATCGAAATCGTTCTCATCAACTACTGTTAGATCCACCTCCTCGTACTCCACACCCTCAAACGGATAAACTACAACATATTCTCCCTTTCTTATTTCGGAAAGCTTTTTATAACCATTTTCGGTTAGAACGGGGTGATCGTAACTTCCCTCAAGCTCCCTTCCACCTTCAGTCCTTATCTTTATTGCAAACTCATCTGCATTTCTTTCTGATATGAACGAAATCTCAGAACATTCGTTATGACCTTCAGATATGTCGTAAACCCTTAATTTTTCCGATTCTATTTCCCTTACAAGATCTTTTACTTCTATCCAGTAACCGTTATCGGATAGAACCCTTGTGTTTGAAGACAGACAGTTTATATCGAAACCAACTCCACCAGGACTTACTATTCCATCTTCGATGTCAAATGCAGCAACTCCGCCTATTGGAAATCCGTAACCGACGTGCACGTCGGGCATTACAAGCGATGCTACCTGTATTCCTGGCAACGTCGCAACGTTTGCAGCCTGTTCTAAAGCATCCCTTTCAAGGAGCTGCATGAGCTTTCTGTTTATGTACAGATATGCTGGTACTCTCATTCCCTTCTTGTATCCCTTCGGTAATTCCCATTTGCAGTCCGTTATTTTCCTCAAAATGTCTTCAAATCCCATGTTATAAGATAGGCGTTTGGATTTTTAAGACTTTAGAATCTTATAAAAAATTTTTTAAATTTAAATTGAGATCATTTTAAGACACATCATATGTTTAACCGAATTTCTCAAGGCCTTTTTTAGGGGCAGAAACTGTAGCATTTCAAAACCTTTAAAGGATTTAAAATCGTTTTCCGTTTAAAAAATGAGGCAAAATGGATTAATTTAGAATTGAAACTGGAAACTCTGGGATTTTACCTCCTTCCCGCACTGAGGTGCGAGGATTCTAGCGGGAAGGTTTGTGCATATTCTTATAGGATATGCACGGAGCTGGTCAGAGCCTTGTTACACCTATCCATTGCGTGATTCGATGTTATGAAGGCTTGTTTTACCCTTCTCACCTAACTTCGATAAATCATATAAAACTAACCACAAACCTCTCCTAATTCATCCCCGCTGTGAAGATCGAGGCTTCCTTAGCGACGCTCTGTAAAATTCGTTTGATAGTCTGAAGTATTTTTGAATATAGATGGGTTGGGAAATGCCAGTCGACTGCTGTTAGTGAGTCCAGTCAATTACCCTTACATTGGGCGCGTTTTTCTTCAAAAACTCCTCTATAGATTTCTTTATGTCTTCAAGATTCTGACATACAAATGCGTTCGATCCAACTGGATATCCTCTCGTCATGCACGATGACAGAGCTATTATATCCGCACCTTTTTCTATGAGGGTCTTTACGTTCGATGAAACCTTTTTTCCCGGACAGCCGCCGCACGTTATTAATCCGATCAGTTCTACATCAAGTCCCTTAAATGCACCCTCTCTTTCCTTTATAGCCTTTATACAGCTCGAAGCCGGACAGAACTCCGCTACTATAGCACATCTTACAATTCCAACCTTTAGCATATGGAGAATTGAAATAAAAATTTAAAAAATTTTCTAATTTATTTAACATAATTTTTTATGAGAAATTATGGTTTACCTTTACTCCCGTACCTCAGCCCTTCTTCTTAAGCTCTTCAATTCTCTTCTTTATCTCCTCCAGCTCCTCTTCTAGACCTTTTCTGATTTCCTCAAGATATCTGAGTTCTTCCTCAGGTGACACGCCAGGTATGTACGGTGGATATCCCCAGTAGAGCCAGGGCCATCCCCAGTACCACCATCTAGCCCATCCAGGTAATCCTGTTATCCAGAACCACCATCTCCATCCCCATCCTCTTCCCCAACCCCAAGGCATTTATATCACCTCCTCAGAAACCGTAACTGTTCCGTTACCAGAATCTTCCTCTAAATCTGAATCTTCTTCTCCAGAATGCAAAAGGTGCAATTCTCCACATGAGTCCAAACCATCTGCCCCCGAAAGGTGGCCACACAAATCTGTTCATGAATCCAGGCATTCCGAATCCTGAGCAGAACCCTGCCGCTCTTCCTGTTCTGGGTCCAAATCCCCAAGGCCCAGTCCTATCACCCCACGGCATATTGAATTATAATTCATAAAGCTATATAAGATTTTCGGTATCCCGAAAAATTCTATTGCGATCAAATCATTTATAACGTTTTAAAACTTAGCCTTTTTATGGATGATATCAAGAAGATAATCGATGAAGCACTAAAACTTGTAGTACCTGCAGAAGAAGAAAGGATTAAAGCAAGAAAAGCTGAAGATGAGTTGAAAAAGAGACTAGATGATGTGTTAAAAGATTATCCCGGACTGGAATACAGATTTTTGGGAAGCTATGCCAGAGACACATGGCTTAAGGGAAATCTCGAAATAGACGTTTTCATATTGTTCCCGGAGGAAACATCGCTGGAAGATCTCGAAAGGATCGGTATTGAAATAGGAAAGTCCGTTGTTGACAGGTATGAGTTCAGGTTTGCATCCCATCCATACGTTCACGGAACAGTTCTCGATGTAGAAGTGGATATCGTTCCCTGCTATAAATTGAAGTCCGCTGAAAGGATAAAATCTGCAGTCGATCGAACTCCCTTCCATCATGACTGGCTTAAGGATAGGATAAAGGGTAAGGAAAACGATGTAAGGCTCCTGAAAAAGTTTCTGAAATGCGCTGGAATATATGGAGCTGAGTACAAGATCAGGGGATTTTCGGGATATCTTTGTGAGCTACTGATTATATTCTACGGTTCGTTTTTAAATCTAATAAGAAACGCGATAGAATGGACTAGAAACACTGTTATCGACGTATTGAACAACAGGGTATACAGAAAGAAGGGATACGGTTTCTTCGTAGTAGATCCCGTAGATCCGAAGAGAAACGTAGCAGCAAATCTAAGCATAGATAACCTTGCAAGGTTTGTCGAAAGGTGCAGGAGGTTCCTTGAAGATCCATCTATATCATTCTTCATAGAAAGAGAAGTCCGTGCGCCTGACGAAGAATACATAAGGAATGAAATAGAATTCAGAAGGACCGGATTGTATCTTATAAGGTTTAGAAGACCGAAAGATGTTGTCGAAGATAACCTGTATCCTCAGCTTGAAAAGGCCACTAGGAGGATAGAAGAATTCCTTAAGAGCCATGATTTCATGCCCATAAGATCTCACTACTTTGCAGATGCCGATAGATGTTACATCGTGATCGAAACATGCGTTCGTGAACTGTCAAGGATAAGAAGGCATATGGGCCCACCTTTCGAAGATGGGATAAACGTAAAGAAGTTCCTGTCAAAGGACAGAAGATACGGACATTTTATAGAGAACGGCAGATACTGGACTCTTGTTGAAAGGAAATTCACAAGACCTGATGAGGCGATCGAATGGGTAATAAAGAATGAGTGGAAATCCCTCGGAAAAAATGTTGGAGAGAGTCTGAGGGATTATTACGAGATATTGAAGGGTGTAGAAGTACTGAAAATAGATGATGAGGAATTTAGGAAAAATCTGGTCGAATTCCTATGCCTGCTAGATATGTAAATGATTGTTTTCTCAACTCTTACTCCTTCTCCTTATCAGATCAATTGCCTCGATTGCGGATTCTCTAACATCCCCGTTCTCCTTCAAAAGTTCTTCTAAAAATCTTATGTCCTCCTCATCACCTATATATCCCAGAAGCATAGCCGTATCCTGTTTAATCCTAGAATCATTGCTTTTTAAATGCTTTCTTATCTCACATTTCAAGGGTTTTATGAGATCTGGCCTCTCCTTAAATATCTGATCAAGCACAATCATGGATCCTAATCTTACGGGAAATTCCCTATGCGCTATGTACTCCGCCAGTGTTTTCAAGCAGTTCCGATCTCTATAAGCCAGATCTTTTACATCATCTACCGACCCATTTATTAAAAGAATTCTAATGTATTCTCTTTTATCTTTATCTTTTATCAATCTTCTTATCTCCTCCTCGTCAACGTAACCAACAAGTCTTATTTCATCGTTGATGATAACCGTTGGAGCAGATTTTATACCGTATTTCTCAATTGTATCCGGTAAAAGACTGACATCTATTATCTTCACCTTGACGCGTGGGTTTTTCACAGCAATTCTGTTCACGTTTTCGACGACTCTTGCGCAGTGGGGGCATGAAGGTGCTATGAACACCTTTATATCTGCCGATAGGTTTTCAAAGCATCTTACATTTGACAACATCTTAACAGTCTTTAAAAACGGTTCGAATTCATTTCCTGTAGGTATGGCGTGATAAGTTATCTCAACGTCACCCCTCCTTATAACAACCGTGGGTACTCCATCTCTTCTCAAAAAACTGCACGTGATCTTCTCGCTGAGATTGCAGATTTGCCTAACAAATTCATCGGAATTTATCGATATTATCTCAACCGGTTCTCCGAGCTCTCCGAGTATCTCCCTCGCAGTCTTCAATTCTGCATCAGTCAACATGTCTTGTTACACCTCTACCTTGGGCTTTATCCATACTCCGCTCTTACCGACTATCGATCCCTCTACGACGCAGCCCTCCTCCATGAAAACCCTTTCGGCCTTTATATATCCGAACACGGTGCTCCTGTTTTTTACGTATACATCCCTTCCCTCAATCGCCCCATGGATCTTGCTACGATCTATAAATATGTCCAGACCTCTCAGGCTACCGTATATCTCGCAGTTATCCGCGTTTATATTTCTGGCCCTTATATTTCCCAAAACCCTGCTTTCCCTTATCAGAACATCCTTACTCGTCTTTATCGTTTCCATGTTAAGCACAGAGTTCTCAGGTACCTCCAGCGGAGAGACGAATTTCTCCTCCCCAAACAGCTTTTCTATATCCTCTATCCTACCTATCCTCAATAGCTCGAGTATGTAAAGAAATAGGAATATTATTATTGGCATAGGATCCTGAATTGTAATCAATCCCTTGGCTTCAAAACCATTTTTAATTCTGACATTTCTTCCTATCTCAAGATCCCCATAAACTGTAAGTCTTCCGTTTATTGATGTGAATTCTCCTATATATGCATCTCCCTTGCTTATAACGTTACCCTTAACGTTGCACCAGGCACCTAGTCTGACCTCCTCTCTTCCGAACAGATCTCCCTCTATTTCTACCCTCTCACCCACCACTATCTTCTTGGCATTTATACCGTAACCTATCTTCGAGTTCGAACCTATTAGGACATCTCCATCGACTACTATGTACCTCTCTTCAAACCTCGTATTGCTGGGAATTATCAACTTCTCGAGCATACTAAGCACCAAACTTCTTTGCCTTATTAATTAAATCCATCACTATGTTTATTAAATCTAATCCACATATTCTGCAAAGCCCTCCCTTATAAGCCTTAAGCTCGGAGAACTCATCTACGTCATCTCTCCTGACATCCTCGTAAACGATCGTTATTGGAACGGGATCTGCGGTGTGATCCCTTATATTTACGGGCGTGGAGTGGTCTGCCGTCACTATCAGGCACACCTTTGAGAAATCTAAGTTTAAAAGCAGCTCAAGCTCTTTATCGAGTTTCTCTATAAACTCCCTTTTTCCTTCAAAATCCCCATCATGTCCGAACTCGTCCGTGGCTTTGAAGTGTAACAGGACGAAGTCGTATTCATCCAAAGCCCTTATCGCCCTCTCAACCTTTGCCCTTATATTCGTGTTTCTGTCACCAGTCGCACCCTCAACCTCGAGCACATCCCCTCCTAAAATCCTTCCAACACCTTTTATCAGCGCAGTTCCTGATATAATTGCCAATTTCATACCAAATCTATCCTTAAATGAAGGTATATGAGGCATGACACCAGCTCCTCTTAGCAAGAGGACATTGGCCTTTAATAAACCATTCTCTTCTCTTTTAAGATTTAACGGATGGTTTTCGAGTATTTCATGGGTTTTTTCAACGAAGTAATTCACTATTTCGGCAGTCCTCCTTGCATTCTCATCGTTAACGGTTGGAAAACATCTTTTAACCTTCTTCCCTATCCCTTTTGGATCTACATCCGTTATCTTATCCGACAGATTCTCTCCCCTCAGAACCAAGGCCGCTCTGTGACCCGTTCCCCTTTTAAATATGAATTCAACATTGAAGTCGCTAAGGTCTAGTTCATCGTTTATCGCTCTGACGAAATCATCTGTATCCCTTATCCTCCCAGCTCTCCTATCGATAACTACTTTGTCGAAGATGCAACCATCTCCCCTAACAGTTCCGAAGTTCACCCTAAATGCGACATCTCCCGGTTTTAATTCAATACCAACACCGGCAGCCTCGATTGGACCCCTACCGCTGTAATATTTAAATGGATCGTAACCGAGTAATGCAAGATGGGCTGTATCGCTTCCAGGTCTTATTCCGGGTCTTATAACATCCATTATACCGTTTATACCCATTTTTGCAAGTCTATCAAGGTTTGGTTTATTCGCACAGCTTAACGGAGTCCTGAAGCCTCTATCGGACACTCCGTCTATGATAACCAATAAAATCCTCTTCATCCATCCCGATATTTTGGAGGTTTAAAAAATTTTGCTAATACTCCTCCTCTTCAAAATAATACTCTCCTTCCTCAAATTCCTCGAATTCTTCCATCTCCTCCTTACTCTCTTCAAGCTCTTCAAGATCGTATTCCTCATTAGTGTCCAAGCTCAAAAACTTACCGCTCTTATATATGAATATTGAATTGCAGAGCTTACATTTAACCTCCATTTCTTCATAAAGATCTCTAAGTTCTATTTCTTCCCCACAGTGCGGACATCTTATCAACTTTACTACCATCTTTTGAAGCATTAACCTTATAGATTTAAGCTTTTCCTCATGAGATCTCGTATACATAAGGACCTGGACATATAAAAGATCTATAAAAAATCTGGAAAACGAACTTCTGTCGCGCAGAGTCCTTAAACTGCGACCTGGACGATCATCATAGAAATGCAGTTTGTGACTTGTATCTCTCCGTTTCATCCAATTTATTCTGAAGGACGATGGCCTATGCAGCTAGGTAATCGGCGGACTTGATAAAATTCAATCAAAAGCTCTTAAACCTTAACAAACGACCAATAAGGCTGGTTTAAATCCATAAACGGATTATATCGCTTTCCGGTCACCATGGATAAGACCGGATATGTGCTCTGTCAGGGCTCACATCAATTAACGACCAAAGCCGGGAATGCTTAAACCGGACGGATTTTTAAGATTTCAAAAAATCTGCCAGATGAGTTTTTTCTTTAATAAGATTTTCACATAAGTCTGTTTGGAAAAAGATTAAAAATATCCGAAATCCTTAGCAGCATTAATTCGATGTCATAATCTCAAGCGATGATAAAAGACACACGTCTTCAGATAAAATGCAATTGCATTCTAATTTTTTAAGATTAAATAGCAGCTGAACACATTTAATTCTTCATTTGAAAACTTCATGACATATATGATGCTTAGAATTCTGCTCTTAAACAGTCTTTAATTTTCGGCTAGCCGAAAAAACTATATAGTATGATGGGGGAGTTGAACTTGTGTGGTGGATGAACGGTAAAGGTAGAAGAAGAGGATGGAGAAGAGGAATTGGAAAGGGAATGGGTAGGGGATGGAAGGGAAGAGGTCGAGGGAGATGCTACAGAGGGGGTAGAGGATTCGGCTGGAGGTTTTCGATTACCGAAGCGATAAAGCAACCGATAAAGAGCTTAAAAGGCCTGCTAACAAGAGAAGTCGAACCAGAAGTGCTTCAAAAGGCCGAAGAGATATACAGTCTCCTTCCGAAAAGAGATTGCGAGGCATGCGGGTACGGCGGATGTTACGAGTGTGCTCTGGCAATAGCAAGAGGCGAGGCACCCCCCGATGCATGTAAGGTTGTGGGAAAAAAGATAAAGGATAGGGTTGAAGAAATTTTAAGGAGGTGAGGTCAATGTGGTGGAGATGGAAGAGGTATCCGGGACGCGGACCATGGAGCGATTTACCGCCATGGGAAAGGCCAGGCTGGATGTTCAGGGGCAGGGGAGGAGGAAAGGGATGGTGCTGGTGGTACATTTCACAGTATCCAGATATGATACCACCCGAATATCCGCCGGCCGGATATCCCCTGTCTAAGGAAGAAGAGATAAGGATGCTAGAGGAGGAGGCCAAGCTTTTGGAAGAAGAGCTTGAGAGGATAAGGAAAAGAATTAAGGAGCTTAAGGGTGAAAAATAACCTTTTTGATCCGACGAGAATAAGTCCATTTTAGATTCTAAAGCAAGTGATTGCTAACAGCTCGGAAAAGTTCACGGCATACCCACATTTTTTATTAAAAATTTATATTATCTTGGAAATTATTTACTCCGTTGCATCAGCTCTCTGGAGAATATCTTGCTCAAAGTTCTGATTTACTAAAATTTCAACGCGTAAATATTAAATCTTCAGCATTGCGTAAATTTATTATTCTTCAAACCGAAGTTCTATTTATAGAAATTCAATAAAGGGTGTTTACAGATCATTTTAAAGATTTAGAACGCATATAACCGTTACAACAATTTTAAATACTTTATCGATGTTCGATTTTTATGGTATTCAAAAAGTTGTTAGGAAAATCGGAAAAGGTTGATGTTGAGGAATACGAAGAACTCGATTTAAGCGAATATGAAGCCGAAATAGAGAGGGAGGCAACGACATATGTCAGGGTTGCCGAGGTCACGGGAATAAGTGAAATCCCGGAGATAAGAAAGCAGATATACGAGGGAAACATAATTATAGCGGATATAGCATTCATAAAGCACGATAAACTGACTTATGAAAGGGTTATAAAGGATTTGAAACAACTGGTCGAGGATATAAACGGCGATATAGTCGGACTTGGAGACGATTACCTGATAATAACACCCACAGGGATTAAGATAGATAGGAACAAGATTAAGGGAACGAGGAGCGAATGATATGAAGTGCCCCATATGTAATAGAGATTTAAAGATAACGACAGTACTTTACAACACGCCTTTTTTCGGAAGAGTTCTTCTCACGACGATTTCCTGCGAATGCGGGTTTAAGCATGCCGATTCGATAGTATCGGATATAAAGAAGCCTATAAGGTTTAAGATCAAGATAAATAAGGATAACCTGTATACAAAGGTTATAAAGTCGACATCGGGTACGATCAGAATACCGGAAATAGGTGTTGATATAGAACCTGGACCTGCATCTCAGGCCTTCATAACAAATATAGAGGGAATACTCATGAGGGTTGAGGAGATAGTAAAAATGGCGAGGAGATGGAATAAGGAGGATGAGGAAAAGGTCAGGATATGCGACCAGATATTAAACAGGATAAGGGATACGTTGGAGGGGAGGGATGAGCTAACGTTGATACTCGAGGACCCGTTCGGAAACAGCCTGATACTCTCAGATAAAGCTTTTAGAGAAACTTTGAAGAAAGAAGAGGCTGAGAGACTAAAAACTGGAATGAGCGTTGTTGATATAACAGGGTTGAGTGAGGAGGAGTTATTTAAAATATGACTGAATTTTACATTGAAAAAAGCATTAAGAACGAAGATTTAAGTTTTAAAGAAGCCCTTGAGCTGTTCAAATTACCTTTACCCGTTTTAGGGAGAATTGCCGATGAGATAAGAAAGAAAAAATGCGGAGATCTTGTTACGTTTGTAATAGATAGAAACATAAACTATACGAACATATGCATAAGCAGGTGCAGATTCTGTGCTTTTTACGCTAGAAGTAGAGAGGATGGCTATGTTCTCAGCGAGGATGTCATATTGAAAAAGGTTGAAGAGGCGGTAAAGCTTGGAGCAACTCAGATCCTCATGCAGGGTGGAATAAACCCTGATCTCGGACTGGAATGGTTTGAGAACATATTTTCAAAGATTAAGAGGAGGTTTCCAAACGTAAACCTCCACAGCCTTTCGGCACCAGAAGTTTACTTTCTTGCAAAGAGGGAGGGTATGAGCGTAAAGGAGGTACTTGAAAGATTGAGAGAGGCCGGACTTGATTCGTTACCTGGAGGTGGTGCGGAGATTTTAAGCGACAGGGTCAGGAGGATAATAAGTCCGAATAAGATAAAATCAAGGGATTGGCTAAGGGTTATGGAGACTGCGCATAGGATAGGTATGAGGACTACAGCGACGATGATGTTCGGTCATGTGGAAAGAGACAGGGATATAATAAGGCATCTTTTTAAGATAAGAGATCTGCAGTCGAAAACAAGAGGTTTTACGGCTTTTATCCCCTGGACTTTCCAGCCCAATAACACGGAGCTTTACGAGATTATAAAGGAGCCAGCACCTGCAACCAGATATCTTCAGGTTTTGGCGATTTCGAGAATAGTTCTGCACAACATCAGGAACATACAGGTATCGTGGCTAACCCAGGGATTCGAAGTTGCCGCGCTAGGTCTAGTTTTCGGTGCCAACGATTTCGGAGGTGTGATGCTCGAGGAAAACGTTGTTAGGGCTACAGGAAAGGATTTTAGGCCGGCGAGTGTTGAGGAGATCGTCAGAATTATAAAATCGATGGGCAGACCAGCGGCTCTGAGAGATACATACTACAATATAATAAGGTTCTTCTAATCAATTCTCTCCATTCTTCTAACCTCCACTGCCTTACCTTCGCATTCAGTCATCTCTTCGCCACTCATGAGAGCCCTTCCAACCCCGATAACTCTGCTATTGTAAAATGCTATTATGTCATTCGGTCTTATTCTCTTATCCGCCTTCTTAATCCCTGCGGAAAATATCGTCCCCTTTGGCTCGAAATCTTCGATCTCAATAAAGTATACTCTCCTATCTATCAGGATTTTTGCAATGGGTATGTCTATATCAAGCATGCCGTAATTCAGATCTATCCTTGCAATTCTCCTCTCTGAATACGCCTCCAGATTCGGATATCTTCCTCTGACATCAAAATCCAGATCGAGTTCTATTCCGAACTGATATCTGAACATGTGTCTGAATATCGATTTATATAAATCGAATTGCTTTACGTCAAGTCTGTCCAATGTGTCCCTGAGCTTTTTTAATGATTCAGGAGATGTCACATCTCCAACAGAAGTCCAAATAACATCAAATCCTATTCTCTCAACAACCCTTCTGTATCCACCTTCAACGTGTGCCAGGATAGCATCAAAATCTCCCTTTTCTATGAATTCGGACAACTTCTTTGAAACAAATGATATTTCATCATCGCTCCAGTAACCTGTAACAGGAACGTCGTAATTCACGGCAGGATATGTGAGTTCAAACTCTCTCGGAACAACAAGTGGTGAAGATACAATTATCTCCTCAACTGTTTTATCGATAAAACCCCTTATCCTCTTATGAGATCTCGAAAGGGAATACGGTTTTCTGGCTGAGCATGGCAGTATCAGCAGGACGTTCCCCTCCGGTTTATAAGCCTCCAAAGCCCTCTTAAAATATCCCACAACCTCTGGTCTGCCAAAGGATTCAGATGTATTCGCGTACATCTTTGTTTTCTTGAAAATAGGATAGAATTTCTCTATGAATTCCGATTTTTCATCCAAAATTCTTAACATTGCCGTTAACTCAGGATTAAACTTCGACTGAGCTTCTATGAAGTTTCTGAGGTCCTGATTTTTTATCAAAATCCTGACAGTTTTTAATTGCTTTTCAAGAATGAACGTGTTGTGCTTCGCTAGCAGCTCCTCATCCATGTCTTCTGGACTGCTTTTATGGCATACTGGACAGTTACAGGGCAGGAACTTTAAGTCGTCCAATTTGAACTCGACGTTTTCGAGCATGTATACTCCGCTGTATGCCTTTAAAATGGGAATTATGTTGTCAACTATATCGACACCCATATACACAAGCAGGGGAAGATTTTTTGGATCTGCAATCGAAACCGCGTAAAGGGGTTTAAAACTCGATTTTCTAACTTCAATAAGTGTTTCCACGAGTTTTCTAGGGCTTAAAGTGTTCAATCCCGTTACAACTGTTATCTCCAAATCCTTACTCCTCAGAACTCTGAATCTGTACTCGTCGAAATCCTTAAGTACGTAAGGTGCGAATCCGAAGTCTATCTTATCAACGAATTCAGGTCTTTCTGTGAAATCTATCATCATCGGGGATTCGAACCTATACCCCTCAAGCTCTATCCATCCCAATCTTGCTAATCCATCTCTTCTCTCAAATCTAAACATTCGACCACCGCATTTTCAGGAACTTCCTTTAAATACTTGATCCATATCCTGTCAACCACAATTCTGAACCTCCTATCCGAATGGTAATTCAAAAATTCGTTCAGACATTTAACGGCAAGTCTTAAGGCTTCATCTTCTATAAATTCCACATCAGGTATTTCGGAATGCCCTACAGGATAAGATTCAAGCATTTCAGCCGGTACAACACCGAAAACGGGTTTTAAGTAAAAGTCTGCAAGATATCCCTCGTCTGATGAAATGACTATTTCATCCTTATCCGGCAGCTCAACTCTCAGAATTCTTTTGTAATGCCTCATAACTGCAGGCCTGTAGCAGCTCTCTACTCCCGTATACATAAATGAATGCTTTGCAGATGGATCGTACATCTCCAGAAGGTATCCATAGTTTTTTATCTGTCTCCATGCAAATAAAAGATTGGGATGACATCTTATCCTCTTTTCCACAAGTTCAAAAAGGTTCTTCTCCTTTATAGCCTGTTTTACCCTCCTTATCTCCTCAAAACTTATGTAAAGATTGTGTTCTGCAATCAACCTTTCCCTTTCATCCTTATCCATTTTTCTCAACTCTTCAGGCGTGTACTTGAGACAAACAGGGCATGAACATGGAAAATACTGCAGTTCTTCAAGTTTTTTCGTACCATAAGGTGTAAGATACCTGTCATCCTTTGCGTACAGAGCGTAAGCTGCAGAATCGAATAAATCACATCCAAGCGCAACTGCCAATGCAAAAACCATCGGATGACCTGCACCAAATAGATGAACAGGGGCGTAAGACGGTAAAACTGACTTTACGTCCAGTATTATCCTAACCAAATCGTAAAATCTATAAGTGTCCATCAAAGGAACTATTCCACCTATTGCAAATATATCCCCGTTTATCTTCATTGCCTCAAGAGCCGATTTTTTCCTTAAATCGGAGTATGTTGAGCCCTGAATCGGAAGGACTAGAAGACGGTCTTTTTTAATTTTTTCTGCCTCCTTCTCCCTTTCAATCGTAACTTCTAAATCCCTTAAAGCTGTAGTGTAATCTGCATAGGGCGGTGTAGGTACATCCAGAGGAACTATTATATCGGAGTCTATATCTACCTGAAACTCCAGTATCTCTCTATTGGTCACGTCAACATCTCCGTACGTCATGAGCTGATAGCTTCCGCTGTCAGTCATGACTGGTATGTCCACATCCAGAAGTTTATGTATTCCCTTTTCAAGGGCAAAATCTCTCAGTTCCCTCGTTTTGTAAACTATGTATGCATTCGTTATAACCATCTGAGCTCCGAATTTTTTCATATCCCTTGACGGGATAAACTCTATGTTCGGATTTATAACGGGCATAATCGTTGGAGTCTCCACCGTACCGTGCTTAGTCTTAAGCCTTCCAATTCTCCCCATTACATCCTTGTCGACTATTTCGAACGTCATAAGATCACCGTTATCAGACCTTAATCAGAAGCCATCCATTTTTAACCCTTGGAAATCTTACCAAAACGTACTCACCACTCACCTTTTTCCCCTTCAATCTAAACTTTATTAATTTATCCCTCCTCTCGATTAAATCGTACTCGCCCTTGTCCCATATCTCAACCCTTCCCTTACCGTAGCCGAAGGGTATTACACCTTCAAAATCCATGTATTCTACGCTGTGATCATCAACCTGAATTGCCAGCCTTTTTTCTCCCTTTTTCGGAAATCCTTTCTTTATAACCCAGCTCTTTGCAACCCCGTCCATTTCAAGTCTGAAATCGAAATGATGACCTGCCTTCTCAGCCCAGTGCTCCTGAATTACGAACTTCATTGTAATCGATGTCTATTCGTCGATAAATAATCCTTACAGAAAACGGAATTATAAAAAAATATATATTCATGCGTTTCAGAGCTGATCAAACGTCAGTATCTTGACGCTTGTCGGTATCTTCACGACATTTCCGAGCCTAACACCAACAAGGTAAGATATATCTTTTTTTGCAGCAAGATCAACCAACCTCTGCGTTATTACACCGTCAAATACTATGGTTGATGCCTTTGTGTTCTCCGACTTTAGTATTCTCACGAGATCCCTCACCGGTACTTCCTTAATGATTTCTAGATTTTTATTAAGTATCCTTGCAACGAGTTTTCCTTCTATTTCCTTAACGTGCTTTTTAAGTATGCTTATTATATCCCTCTTCTCCTCTTCCTCCTTCCTCTCCTCTTTTTCCTCCCTTCTTCTCGCTATGTGCAGCTGCTCAATCGGTACTTTATTCCTCAAAGCTTTTATTATCTCCTTTTGCGTCAGATCCTCAACACCCTTACCCTCCGGTGCCCTGGCTACGTAGTCTATATCCGCAACCTGCAACAGCTCCTTTAATATTAGATCTCCTCCCCTGTCACCATCGAGAAATGCAGTTACGGTCTTTTTTTTGCAGAGTTCTATTATGGTTTTCGGTATATTCGTACCTTCGACTGCAATAACGTTCTTAATTCCATGCTTTAATAGATTTAAGACGTCTGCACGCCCTTCAACGACTATTATCGCATCAGACTCATCCACTGCAGGTCCTGCTGGGAGTTTTTCTGGGCCATATTCAATTATTTCCTCGGCCCTAACTGCCTGTTTTACGAGCTCAACTATCTTTTCAGACTCTATCTCTGGTTCCTCGAAGAGTTCTCTCAGTATATCCTTGGCCCTTTCAATTATTTTTTTTCTCTTACTCGCCCTAACATCCTCTATTTTCGTAACCTTAATTCTGGCAGAACAGGGACCGACTCTCTCAATCGTTTCCAGAGCTGCTGCCAGTATTGCCGTTTCGATTTTGTCAAGACTCGAAGGAACCTTTATCTCTCCGTAACTCTTTCCACCCTTACTCTCTATTTTAACCTCAATTCTACCTATTCTACCGGTCTTCTGTAATTCTCTTAAATCCAAATCATCTCCCAGTAAACCTTCGGTTTGACCGAATATAGCTCCAACGACATCTGGTTTCTCAACAACCCCTTCAGCTATAATTTCGGCATGTATGAGGTATTTTGTCGTGTCGCTTGGCGCTTTCATTTTATCACCCTTGTCTCTTGTTTTCAAAGGACTACATCTTCATAATTTAAATAGTTATTTATGTCATTTTTCTGAAAATTTAACCTTATATAAATCATTTTCTTCTAAGTAACACGACTCTGCTAACCTTAGATTCATCGACAATATCGTAATCTATCATTTTTGATAGAGACCTCGAGATTTCTAGGACGTAATCGTGATCGGGCATAGCCTCTTTAGGCAGTCTCAATCTAGAATAGCCCAGGTACATATACGCCTTGACCTCAATGAAATCCGGTGAGGCCTTATTTATTAAACTGACAAATCTTTCGGGCTTATCGTTGTAACCCTTTATAACCGTAAGCCTTATGACTGTTCTGCAGTTTTTCTGACTCATAATCCTAAGAGATTCGTTTATTTTTTCCCAGTGGTTCCTGATGGGTCTGTTGAGTTTCATATGACTGCTCTCATCATAAGCCGTTAAGCTTATGTAGAGCTGTGTGGGGTTAACCTTTTCAATCATGTCCGGATTTGTTCCATTTGAAACAAGAAATGTCGTAAAACCTCTTCTCTTATACTCCTCAATTAACCCATCCAGATACGGGTAAAGGGTTGGCTCTCCTATCAGACTTATAGCTACCTGGTTCGGATTGTAAGCCTCTTCCAGCTTTTTCTTATCTACCTCCTCATTACCCCAGAATCCACTCAGCTGTTTTCTCTGAGCTTTTATGCTCTCCTCAACTATGAACTCCGGGCTGTCCCATCCCTCCACTTCCTTTAAAAGTTCAAGAGGTCGCCAGCAGTGAATGCAATACTGGTTGCACATCAGAGCTGGTGTCATCTGGAGGCATCTGTGGGATTTTATCCCGTAAAACTTCTGTTTGTAACAAACACCTTTATTCTTCAAAGATCTTTTGAGCCAGAAGCATGGCTTTACTGCTGAGTGCTTGCCAACTATCTCGTATCCCTTAAGATCTTTAAGCAATTTCTTCGGGATATTTATCATATCATCTCTCTTTGCCCTGAAGTGTATATAAGGGTTATCGGATTTGTCAATCCCGCGTTCTTCCCGATCAGATAAATCCGATTTGGAGGATTTCGCAAATCAAAAAGATATATGCTGTCGATTGTTACTTTAAGTCCTCGTATTATCAATTCAAAGTTCCTCATAAATCCTGCAGATATACCCGATGGAAAATGCAAATTCAGATTTTTTTATTTCCTCATCACCGCTCGGGAGGGGAGTAATTCATCACGCATCAGCCTAGGGCACGCTCATCATCGCGGCTCGGTCCCCGTAGGCCTCATCATCTTAAAGCTTAATGCAATTGTTTTTAAGCATTGAAGATATCAACGTTATGTAAATGTTCCGCTCAGAATAAACGGAACTTCTGCACATGGCATGTGCCTGGAGACGATACTGCTAATAACTTCCCGTTATGGTTTCATTAAGAATG
>Ga0190367_1000885_pt1 | contig 19216 bp, 24 predicted proteins | sample 4872181011_MG_FD_171838 | JGI IMG/M metagenome (GOLD analysis project Ga0190367, IMG submission 171838) | Hydrothermal vent microbial mat bacterial communities from Southern Trench, Guaymas Basin, Mexico - 4872-18-10-11_MG | ecosystem: Environmental > Aquatic > Marine > Hydrothermal vents >...
AATCAGGAAGGTCGCACAATGCAATTAATAGCAGCCAGCAAAGGCGAAAACAGCGAAATGACACAGCTATAGCTTACAAAGTAGCATACTAAGAGCAGGTTAAGCAAGAAATACCCTGGAAAAAGCGCTAAACGTACGCGTGAAACGAAAAGTAGTACTGCTTTTGGATCAACGTAGCTAAAATCTCCCAGGGTTAGCCTTTATCTATTCCTTAAGTTCATCGAAGGCATTCGGAGGATCCTCTACCTTATCCTTAGTTATAGAATATTGATATTGTAGGTCTGTAGAGTGGTTAAGCCTTATAAGAATTATTATAAGAGACTTCTTCAGTACTCTGGGGCTTCTTCGAGAGTAGTTATCACAAGCCGTTTGCTTGAACCCCTAATAAGTGCTAGCCGAACCCACTCTCCTATTCTCCTTTCCTTTAACTTGCTGATAAACTCTTCAAGGTTTTCAACTGGTTCATTATTTACCTCTACGATGACATCTCCTTTCCTTAATCCTGCTCTGTAGGCTGGAGAGCCTTCAACCACTCCAATAATTAAAACGCCTTTCTCAATAGGTAATCCTAGTTGTTTAGCAAGCGGTTTAGTCAATGATACTCCGTAAATCCCTACCCAGGGTCTTCTAACCTTCCCGTATTTAACAAGTTGTTCAGTGACCTCCTTAACCTCATCTATGGGTATAGCAAAACCTATACCTTGAGCAAAGGGTATCATGGCTGTGGTAATACCAACTACTTCTCCATTTAAGTTAACTAACGGACCCCCACTATTACCAGGATTAATAGCAGCATCTGTCTGTATAAGGTTCTCAAAAACCTTCTCTTTAGTCCTAATGGTTCTTCTAAGTCCACTTATAACTCCGAACGTCATGGTAGGACCTCCTATTATATGAGTTAAAGGATTCCCCACGGCTATAACAAACTGTCCTACCTTAAGCTTCGAGGAGTCACCTAGCTTAGCTGACTTAAACCCTTTTCCTTGAACTTTTAATAAAGCTATATCGGATCTCCTGTCTATACCTATTACCTTTCCCTCAAACCTCTCTCCACCGTACAAACCTACGTATATCCTCTCGTATTCAGAGATAACGTGTGCATTAGTCACTATATATCCATTATTATCTATTATAACACCTGAACCTATACCCTTGATAGGTCTTATAGTGAATATAAAGTCAATAAGTTTAATAGTACTGACTGTTACAACACTTTCCTTAACTTCTTCATAAGCGTTTATAACTTTTTCCTCTAAGCTGGACATGTGATCACTATTTTCACAAAAGTTAATACTTAAGGATCAATAAATGCTCTGTATTATACATTTTTAAATATTTATAAAAATATACTATAATTTATATAATAATATCGAGTTTTTAAGTCCGTTAATGTTAAATAGGATATAAAGTGTACTATGTTTTGATCAGCATGTTAGAGTTAGTAATCGCTGCACTAGCATTTATCGTAGGATTAATTCTCATAGGAGTACTAATATCTATCTATAACAGGTTCCAACAACTTAGGAACGCTGCTGAAGCCACGTTAGGACAGATAAGAGTAGCATTAAAGAAGAGACTTGACATGATAAATGAGTTAGTTGAGACTGTGAAAAGCTATGCTAAGTTTGAAAAAGAGACTTTAGAGAAGATAACTGAGATGAGGACTAAGGTACTTAAAGTGTCAGATGTGAGTGATGTGCAGAAGATAGATAGGGAGTCTAGAAGAATCCTAGGTAACATACTTGTAGCCGTGGAAAGATATCCTGATCTCAAGACCTCAGAAACCGTGAAAAGCTTAATGAGTGCTGTAAAGGAAGTTGAGGAGGAAATTGCAAGGCATAGATATACCTTTAATAATATAGTACAGGAATATAACACTAAGGCAAGTACGTTCCCCTCTAATTTTGTGGCAAGCTTTTTCGGTCTGAAGAAAAGGTTAGAGTATTTACAGTTTGAGGAGGAAATTGAGAGAAGGCCTGACTTAGGATGGTACTAAATGAGCGAGATAAAGCGGCTCTTATTACTTATCTTTCTCCTTTTACTAATACCACTTTTAGCCTATATCCTGGGCTATAACTTTCCTTTCATAGAGGGGTTAACCGCTGACTACCAAGCTAGGTTGATATTGGAGAATTTTCCGGTATTGAAAGAAAAGTACGTATACCATGTTAAAAGTGAAGGCTATACTATGCTTTATAGAACATGGAAAGTTCCTCTATACTTTAACGAGACACCTTCAAAAACAGGAGTGGTCGTTAAGGAAATATCTGTTATAGCTCCCTCTAAAGCAGGTTTAATCCCCTATGTCAAGGATCATAAGGGAGATGTTTACGTGCTTTCACATACCAATGAGGATGTAAGAGAGTTAATAGCTAAAAAAGCCGAAAGGAACGAAGTGGGGGTCCTTAATCCTCAAGGTATACACCCAGGAGACTATACAATAAGTTACGTCTTCAAACTGTATTTACCCATAGAGACAATAAGAGGTGAGTATTATCATTTTAATCTTAAGCTAGCTGATGAGCATATTCCTTATCCTTCGGTTAAAATAACAATAGAGGACTTTAATGGGTATTTAATCGATCTTTATCCCCATCTCTCATCTTTTGCGACCTATAAAGAGGAGAAAGCGTGGGTAGTTGAAGGTAAGGCACCTAGAGATAGCCTTGTAGAGATAGAGATGGTGCTCTCACCTAATTCTATTAAAGGAGCAGTTATTAGCATACAAAGGGATGATCTTAACGTAAAGGAATTAACAGCTAAGCTTAACTCAGGATATTATATCACATATAATGTATTTAACGTCATTAAGTATCTAGCCGTAGGTTTCTCCTTAAGCTTTCCTTTAATAACCTACATTATATATCAGAAATATGGTAGAGAGAGAAAGTACGCTGTCCCAGAATTCTTAAGCTTTATACCTAATAAGAATAGAAAACCCTGGGTAGTTAACCTAATATTTAAAGGTAGAGTTAATGACTTTGATGTGGATGGCTTCTATGCGACGTTACTGGATCTCCACATGAGAGGTTATATAGAAATAGAGGCTTACGATGGTGAAATAAGGATAAGTGTTTTGAAAGAGGACGAACTTTTGGATGAGTATGAGAGAAAGGTGCTTGCTTTCCTAAATGATTTCTCGTTTAACGGCGTGTTTGATAGTTCTAAGCTTAAGGAACATGTTACATCTATTAGAGATAACAGAGGGTTAATTAAAAGGGTTAAGGAGAGATTTGACGAGGTTTTAAAATATAGGAACCCAAGGTTAGTCAAGGAGTTTATAGAGCTTACTGGTAAGAAAGTAATTAACGGGTTAGCCTTTACCTTAATAGCTTTCTCAGTTATTATACTAATAATGTACTTTTTATTAGCTCAGGACTATTCAAGCTCTTTTGCCTCGTTCAACGCTTATATGAGCTCTGTGATGTCGGCAGCTATCTTTTTACAGTCCCTTGTATGTCTTGTTTCGCCTCCTTCACTCTTCGGGAGGTGGAAGGGAGAAGCATACAATGAGAAGCTGCAATGGGACGCTTTTAGAAGGTTCCTCTCGAATATAGTCTTGATAAAGAAGTACGCGCCTGAGGACCTTGTTATATGGAAGGAGTGGCTTGTTTACGCTACTACCCTAGGTGTAGGTGAGAGCGTTATAAAAGCTATGAAAGCCTTAAACATAGAGATACCTGAGGTTAGGGTATCGGAGAGGTTACCTGCGATATACATCATTTATCAATCTCAAATACTTCCAGCTACTTCTTCTGAAACATCGCCGAGTGGGGGTACAGGAGGTTTTGGTGTAGGAGGGGGGCATGGAGGTGGAGGAGCTGGAGGTAGATGATTAAAGGAGTGATTACTGCTGGGATTTCCCTTAAATCTCTAGCCAAGTATTAATTACGGTGATCTCTGTATGAAGTGGGAAGAGCTTACCTCTAGAGATATAGAGAGTATCGATAAGGATAATACAGTTGTGATCCTTCCTGTGGGAAGTATAGAGGTTCATGGTCCTCATTTACCTCTTGGAACTGATACGATAATGGTGTATCATGTTGTATTGGAAGCAGCTAGAAGGGAGGGAGCTATAGTCTTACCTCCTCTCTATTATGCATATGTTCCTGAGAATCGCCATTTCCCTGGAACAATCTCTCTAAAAACTCAGACTTTCTTAAACCTTCTTGAGGATATACTAGATGAGGTCTCAAGGCATGGGTTTAAAAAGCTGTTAATAGTTAACGGACATGGAGGTAACCGAAGGCCCTTAAGACTTTTTATAAGGATGATGTTAGAGAGAGGAAAAAGGGTCCAAGTTTACATATTGGCTGACCCTTTAGCCCTGGTTAGAGACGTTATAGACAGAATAAGGGAGACTAAAGTATATGAACATGCATGTGAGATAGAGACCAGTATAGTTATGTTCCTAAAACCTAGCCTTGTGAAGATGGAAAGAGTGAGGGGAGAGGCAGAGCTCGGGAGGAGGAAAGTGGATGAACATGTAGAGACTATGGTTGACTGGCAGGGATACGCGGTAATGGGGTACGTGGGCGACCCCACGAAGGCTTCAGAAGAGAAAGGTAAGGAGATAGTAGAGCATTGGATAAAGGAGATGGCGCGTATAATAAGAGTAATTAAGGAAGACACAATGTATGAGAAGTTGCTCTCTGAATATTATTCACAGGTATTCAACCCGAAGCTATAGTTTGGGTCCTTTAACAGCTTACAAACTTCTTGTACTTAATTAACATCAATAACAGTGCTACTATGGTCCAAGTGACTATACCTAACACTCCTAGTCCGTCATAAAGCTCGTTGTCAGGGAAGGCAGAGATAAGGAGTGTGAATCCCCATATTGCATTTATTCCCCCATGGAATGAAGCTGCAGGAAATACGTTTCCCGCAATATTCCTTATCATCATCATTGGAAAAGTTAAAGTTATAGTGAGTACTGTGAAAAGTAGCACTCCCTCAACTCTATGAATCCTATAGTTATGACCAAGTAAAAGTATGGCTGACGCATGCCATAAACCCCATAAAAATCCTATGGTTAAACATTTCTTTACAAAGTCCAGGTTCTCAAGCTTCTTAGCCAGGAAACCTCTCCATCCTATTTCCTCTCCAAGAGCAAAGAGGGTGTTCACTGTTACAGCCGCTATATAGGAATAGGGAGGTAGCATTAAGACATATGTCATAGGATCAAGTGAGGGAGCTTGTTGCTTTAAGATATCTATTAAGGGATCTAACGTATAAGCACCTAAAGCAAAACTCATTACTACGTATAATGCTAATGCGGAGAAAGGTACAAGAGGGGCTATAAGAAACCACTTAACAATCTTAGAAGATTCTCCTGTGGTGACTCCTGTAAAGCTCAAGGCTTCCTTAAAGCTGTATCCCTCCAGCCTAAGAGTTACTAAGGACGCGATGGCTGGGGTGTACATACGTAGAAGGCCCCATATCACATACATTACTGAGGAAGAAGTAAACACCGTTGTGAATACCAAATCTATCAATGAGCTTAGCCCAAATGCTATGACTATGTAGAGCATTAGAGATCCAAGCAAACTCATACCTTAGATAGTCTTAATAGATTAATTAAACCTAGTGATCTAATGTTACTAGGTGAGCTCCTATAGTCTCTAGAGCTGATGATTGGTTGAGACAAGCCCTAAAAGGTCTAAAACACGCAGCACAACAGGCCGCCGAGAAGGCAGTAAAGGCTCTTTATCAAAAATTAAGGTTAGAGGTTTGGGGGCATTCCATATCCAGAATGCTATCCAGTCTTCCGAAGGAATATAAGCCTCCACAAGAGTTTGTGGAAAAGGCTAAAGAGCTCGATGGACATTACATACTTACTAGATACCCTAATCTCCATCCTGAAGGAGCTCCCCTAGACTACTATACAGAGGAAGACACTAAGAGGGCTATCGAATATGCAGAGAAGATTGTCGAATTCTGCAGAAGTAAGGGTTTTTAAGCTAGATTACGAGCGAGTGATTAGGGAACTCGTTAATTACGCTAAAAAAGTACTGAAGAGGGGAGCTGAAGCTGTCATACTTGTAGGTTCATTAGCCAGAGGAGATTACACACCATTCTCAGACGCTGATGTAATCATAGTTGTTAAGAGAGATGATAGAAGGGCAATCGACAGGGTTGTGGAATATATGGACCCAGAAACATCCATAGACATAGAGCCAAGGGTCTACACAGTTAATGAGCTCCTGAAGATGGCTATGGAGAGAAGGAAAATTATCAGGGAAATGGTTGATCACGGCAAGCTCTTAGGGGGAGACGAGAATATACTAAGAGAGCTTAAAAGACTGTATCTTCATAAAGCTCCGGGTGTATAGACCGCTACGTCCTCAAACCTCCTAGTATCAGAGAGCAATACGTTGAAATCCTTTCCTATCAGCTCTTTAGTTATATCCCTGAAAGCTCTGAGGGTTGTTTTCTCTAAGCTTTTTAACGCTTTATCCCTTGAATCTCTTATAACCCTAAAACCATGCACTAACAGTGAGACATTCCTGGTTTCAAGTCCTCCATAAAGCTCTGTGTAACCTATGTTATTAGCTATTGGGTCGTTTAGAGACCTAAGTAGTAGATAGCTATCTACGAGTGATAGCTTACTTGGAAGCTCCTTTTTAATCCCTCTTTCTCCTATGGCTTTCGAAAACTGCTCGCTTTCAGCGAGAAACCTATGTCTTAACTCGCTTATACTCATATTTCTCTCTTTAACAAGTCTCTCATAGTCTGGATCAGAGGGATCGATACTATACTTACATATTAGAAGGGTTTGAAAACACATCTCAAGAGCTCTGTAGTAGTAGAGTGCAGCTATTAGATACTCATCTTTTTTCTCCAACCTAAGTGCTCTGTTTATCAGGTCGGCTATGAGATATAATAAGGATTGAGGCGTTTTAGCAGCCACTTTTAATAATGTAGAGTTACCAGTGAAGACTTTCTCTATTTCGCTTAGAAACCTTAAGGAGTCATACAGCTTGTATATTTGAGAAAGGGCTTTGAAGCCGAATAATTCGCCTATCTTCTCCTTAAGGTCCTTTAAGGACGTTAACTTAGCTTCGAGCATCTTATAGGCTGCGATGTAGTGGAAGGTCTCCATGTTATTTTCTATTACTGCCAAATTGGATAGAAAGGAGTAGATGCCGCTTCTTTCATAGCTACTGGTAGCATCCGAGAGTCTTGAGAAAAGCTTACTAGCGTCATCATAGTTACCGGCCTTCATGAGGTCTAATGCCTTAGTGATGACCATATCGTCTATTATCTCAAGTGGATCACCTATGAAGATCAGTTTATCCTCGCAAGGTATAGGCTCCCTTATCTCACTATCCATGGGTCCGTAGCTTATGTATGTTAGGTAAATGTTCCCCTTAGTGTTTAAGTACTTAAAAGTTAGCATGGAATAGAGTAGCCCAGCTGACATTAGCTTCGTTCCACCAGTTATGTCAGCTAAGATAACTCTGTTAACGTCTATAACCTTCCTTATGTCTGAAGATAGCAGCTTTCTCTCTATTTCCTCAATATCATCCTTCTTCTCAAGCACCACAGTGCTTGAGCTTTGAATTTTTACATTAAGCTTCTCAACGGCCTTCTTAGCCATCTCTAGGTACTCAATAGTTTCTTCTGTGCAAATATAGACTAAGGAAGGTACTTGACCTATTTTATATCCATACCTTAAAGCTGAGCTAGTTATCAAAGCTACCGGTTGCCAGCTTTGACCCACAGTAGCTAAGACAAGAGAGGGAGGAGGTTTTAATCTTTCGTTGAAAAATCTCTCATAATGGGAGTAGATTTTATCAGCAACCTTAGGTAGTATTCTCTCACAGTAAAAGACGTATGCTTTCTCTAAGTTAACCATTCTAAGCCTCTTATAAGCTTCAAACTCTTCCTTTAGACACATTACCTTCTCTGAAATAAAATGATATTAAAAAACTTAAGTTTTAAGTGAGTAAAAGGAGTAGGGCAGTATAGCGCCATGATATTAGGTCCTTTGGGTAAGATTGGGGGCGTGTTACCAACTCTCGACCTCTAAACCTTTAACACGGCTGAAGTGCTCTATGTTCCTCGTCAATACCCTCTCGTTATGGGCTAAAGCTATGCTAGCAATCAGTGCATCCATCTCCCCTATAGGCTCCCCTCTTTTCTCAAGTTCCGATGTTATCTGGCCATAGAAGTCTGAAGCCGTTAGGTTGAAATCAAGCAAATCCAGCCTGCTTAACAGCCCTCTGACCTTCCTAAGATTCTCATTCACGTTCCTCGATTTATACGCTCCCCTGAAGAGCTCAGCAGCGTTCACTGGCGTAGTTGCAAGCCTCTCACCCCTTTCAACGAGCCCCCTCAGCTTTCCAATAGCGTCCGGGTCTTTCCTCATCAGAGCTATGAGGAAGTCTGTCTCCAGGCAGGCCATCCAGCTCTACCTTAGAGCTTAACAGCCCTACTCTTTACGCGCTCCCTTGCCCTGTACACTTCCTCCACTCTATCTGCCAGCTCTCGCGAGAACTCCGTTGACTCCACGTACTCTAACAGACTCGTGCTCTTTGTTATCCTTAGTATGACATCGCTAAAGGACTCTCCTTCCTTTTTTAATCTCTTCAACGCATTGTAGGCCTCCTCCGATATAGTCAGAGTCCTATGCGCCATATTTCTCTAAGTGTATTTAAATATATTTAAGGCTTGCTCAAATCGTTCCCCTAATCCATGCATCTACCAGTAGTGAGGTCTGTACGAGCTTCTAACCCTGTCCACAGGGTCGTCCGTGAACCTCCAATGCCCCCTCTTAGGGCTTAGGATTATGATGCCCAGCTCCTCTATCAACGCGTCGCTAAGCACGACCTCCCTCTCAACAGGGGATACTACGACGTCCGCCTCGATCCACTTGGGCTTCCTGTCCTCCTCTAGGACACTCACCTTACACGAACGGGGGTAAACGAGCATGGCTATGGGTCCTCCGGCTGTATCGTATTCCATGGTCACTGACCTACCGAGCTCCGGGCCTATGTCCCTAGCTGATAACATTGTTCTAGGCACTATGACTTGGGGCGTGTCAGTCTCGAAACCGCTGTTTACCAAGGCTACTGTCTCAATTACCTTGCCCCCTATGCTCAGCCCTACTCTGACCCTCACACCCATCTAGCTAACCTCTGCTGGGAGCTTGCCTCAGAGCTATGTGCCCAATCCTGTACCTTTTCCTCCTAATCTTTACGTGCCCAATCCTGTACCTGCCCATGATGACGTCCTCAACCTAATAAGGACATTCTCCTAGCTAAGAAGATATCGTTTACATACGAGAAGACAGGTGAACTGAGAGGATTTTTCATTAGAAACTAATGAAAAAATTCTAAAGATCGTTTTTAAAGGCTTTTAAGAAATATATCTCGAACGATGTTCTCATCAACTTTAAAGGGGGTGTTCTTATGTAGATACCTAAGCCCGTTAAAGACCATTTCAAGCACTTTCGGTACATCCTTTTCTTCGAATCCGTAGTCGCTGAGCTTATCTGTAAACCCTATCTCTTCCTGAAACTTTCTAACGACATCTTCGGCTTTTCCTGCATCATCTGGAGAGGGCTTTATGTTAGGGTCTAAAGGCTTGAGAGCCATAGCTGACTCCTCCGGCATGGTTTTATGGGTGTAATAGACGCTTCTGGGACCTAGTATTCCTAGCCCACATCCGTGAGCCAGCTTAGGGTTTAATCCGCTTAATGCGTGCTCAATAGCATGTATTATGTGTGTAGAGGAGGTATCTATGGAAATGCCGGCTATCATGGAGGCGTAAAGAAGCCAATACCTTGCCTCTAAGTTGTTTAAGTCATCTAAAGCTTTAGGCAACCATATGTTAACAAGGGATATAGACTCGATAGATAGGAGTTTTACATAAGGTGACGTTAAGGTGGAGGTTGTAGCCTCGTAGGAGTGATAAAACGTGTCCAATGATGTATAAACCGTCTGGTTCCTCGGAAGCGTTAAGGTGTACTTCGGGTCATCAAAGCTTACATCTGGGTATAGGATAGACATGCCTCGCTTCTCCCTGTTCTCGTCAACAGTTAGAACAGAGTACCTATCTATCTCAGTACCTGTCCCATGGGTAAGGTTAACAGCTATGAAAGGTACATGTGACCTGGGCTTCATTTTCTCATAGAGATAGTCAAGAGACCTCCCACCGCTAGCAGCCATGACTGAGGCTACCTTAGCTGTATCTATAACGCTTCCGCCGCCTATAGCTATCACAGCGTCACAGCCCTCGTTCCAGATGAAGTGAGCTAGCTTGTCTGCCTGACTTGCCCAGGGGTTTGGAGTTATCTCATCATAAACCTTAAACTCTATGTTGTGCTCGTTCAATATCTTTTCAACGTCATTTAAAGCGCCGCTTTTCTTAGCCGAGGTTTTACCTGTAACAACAGCTACCTTCTTATAATCATTAAGGTGGTTGGATAGGTTCCTTATTGAGTTAGGACCGAAGTACAGCTCCACGTTAGCATGTTTTAATGTGAAACTTCTCATCTCATAAAAATTATTATTGGTAAAATAAATAGTATTACATTATAACCTAGCCTTTTAGCTTAAGCATTAATTTCTCTACTTACTAAGCAATTCGCTAATAAAAAGGGATTCATTATCCTGATGTTGGATATGCAGAGGAAGTTACTGATCACGTTCATAGTTGGGGCTTTTCTCGCTAATGTAGGATGGGCTCTTTACTTCACTCGGTCAAGGATAGACCTTAAAGTCGTGATGAGGTCAAGCTACTCAGAACTGATGTTATTGATAACTGCTGAGAGCTTCTCAGGGTTGTTATCTCTTATATGGGGATATATAGGTGATAGAGTTAGTAGAAGAGGTATGATAAAGCTAGGTCTCCTCTCAGTAATACCGATGATGCTTCTTGGGTATTCAAGTGGTTCTCTCTTATTCATAACCCTTGCCGCCTTAGCCAATGTCTTATATTCCATAGCTCAGCCCTCAGTAATGGCACTTGTAGTGATTGAGAAAGAGAAGTCTGGTAGAAGACTCGGTGTTTTTAATGGAGTAGGGTCCCTTGGATGGGCAGTTGGCTCTCTACTCATGGCTTACTTAAGCAATACATTGGGTTCGAGCGTTGTTTACTTAGTCTCGTCTTTACTCATGGGTCTTTCATTGCTGGTCTTCCTTGTAAATTACCCGGCGAGTCACATTAAGAGAGAAGGAGGCATACGAACATTCCTCAGAAAACTGCCTTTCCTAGCTATTGGGGTTTCATTAGCCTACATAGGGATAGCTGGTTCCTCCACAATACTCTCCATAAAGCTATACTATGAGCTTGGGATGAACGATGCCCTCTTCGCACTTTTCTATGGTGTTCTACCCTCCGTTCTAGGGGCCAGCGTTGACGTGATGACAGGTATCTTTGCTGATAAGGTTGGTGGGGTGATCGTAACTCTTATTTCCATGATTTCTTATGCCGCGATATTTCCTCTGCTTTATATGGTCACGGGAATACTTATGGGTATTATATGGGTAATACCTATATACCCACTCTTCTACCTAGGTGTAGGCAAAATGTACTCCGACATGGCTTCCCCTGAGTATAAGGCAACAGCTATGGGTGCTGTGAGCACAACGCTAAGTCTCGGGGGTATGGGAGCGGGGTTAATAGGTCCTTTAGCAGATCACTTTGGTCAAGCGTTCTCTGTAGCTGTGTCAGCCATGCTTATCCTTTTAGGAGCCCTAGTGGTGTTCCTTTCATATAGAAGTAAGATAGACATCCCAGCTTCTTCCTCATCATTACACATAAGCTTAAATACGTAGTGTAAGGCTTACTTGTTAGAGGTAAAAGGTAGGTTGTTTTGAGCGTTATACCTGTGGGCACTGGCCACACGAGAACTAAGTCCTACATGACTATATTGCTTATGATAGCTAACGTTGTAATATACTTACTAACTACTTACGATAAGGCCTTCACCAGCATAAGTGATTATTGGGTCAGCAACGCCGCTCTTATACCCGTCATTCTCCTTGAGCCCTCTGAGTGGTACAGGTTTTTAACCAGCATGTTCCTTCACGGAGACATATTTCATATATTCTTCAACATGTACTTTCTTTACCTGTTTGGTAAAGAGATAGAGGATGTGCTGGGTCCAGGAAGGTTCCTTACTCTTTACATATTATCAGGGCTAGCGGCTTCTATGTTTCACATAGCATTCATACCACTTACAGGTATTCAAGGGCTGTTCATACCCGCCTTAGGTGCTTCGGGAGCTATTAGCGGCGTATTGGGAGCTTACCTTCTTTTATTTCCACGTAAGAAAATGAGCATATGCTGGTTCTCATGGATACCTTTCTGTTTCACCACAAGAGCCGCATACTTCCTAATCTTCTGGTTCGCAACTCAAGTACTCTATGGGTATTCCAGGTTAGGTGGGGTAGCCTTCTTCGCTCATGTAGGAGGGTTTGTCGCAGGCATGTCGTTCCTTGCTCTTCTGGTACCGACGTGGGTGAGGGAGCTGGGAGTTAAGGTGGGTTTAGGTACTTGGGGGTTTGGACAGTACATCATTAAGAGGGGTCTTGGAAACGTTAGCAAGTGGATCCTAACTCTGCTGTTAGTCACCCTAGTAGGGAGCGCTCTTTACGTAGCGATCGAGGGAAGTGGAATGGGAGCAGGTATGTACGTATACATGATAGAGGCTATTATGGACGGTATCAGGGACAGCGATATAGCGGTCTTCGATATGAGAAAGATAGTGGTTACGCCCTCATCGGATGCTGTAAGAGTTGCCCTGAATAGGCTTTATTGGGCAGGTATTCTTAAAGGAACACCTAATACGATAAATGATGTTTACAGGTATGAGGGAATCGTTCAGACAACTATAGGAGGCATACCTATCAAGGTTAAACTATACCTCACAGCTAGGGTGAGATATGATAAGTACGGAGTACTTACAGAGCTCACAGGTAAGATGGTTACAGATGTAATACAGATATCCGCGTTAGGAGGAGTAAGACTGGAAAGAAACGTTCCTATAAGCATCAGCCTAAGCGCTAAGGGGCCAACGGAAAACATTGGAACATCATTGATAGTTCCAGCAGCTATACTGGCATTATTGATTACCCTCTCTTCTACCTATACTGTTGTATCGAAGGATAAGGAATTATCCCTAATATGAGGATTCTCACTAGTAAAAGTATAAACTCTTGTATTGCTAGCATTTTATCGAAATGAAAGGTAGATTTGAAAGAGAGCTCATTCTTGTGATCTATGATATTAGTGATGATAAGCTAAGGACCAGAATCGCTGACTTTCTAAGATCCAAGGGTCTTACAAGAGTGCAGAAAAGTGCGTTTGTTGGTCCTGCTTCCAGCTCATTAAGGATTGAGATCGAGGCGGGACTTAGAAGGCTTGTTACAGGTGAGAAAGGAGTTAACATACAGATATATCCCATTCCTCCTTCGAGCTATTCTAGGAGAACTATTATAGGTGAGGAGCTTAAGTACGATTCCGAGGGTATTGAGGTATTCTAGTCGAGGGACATATTCGCACATAGTTACAACCTTTACATCTAGTAGGGGATAGCCTAGGCTCTGGAGGTGTAGCTGAAACAGCTATTCTTCTCATATCTCTTATCACGTATTCTACCTCTTTTAGAAGACTCTCGGTTATCTTCACCTCTATAAGTCTGGGGCTAGGTCTTAGGTAATAAACCACGCCCTTACCCACTCTTAGACCTAGCTGGCATCTGGAAAGTAACGCATAACCTCCTAATTGTAATCTATGATCCCTTTTTACTCTTTTTCTTGCAGGCTCAGCCCACTTTACCTCCATCACTATCCCGTGACCTGTTTTCAACACTAACAGATAGTCAGGGCTACCTTTTAGTTTCAGCTTTTTGCATTCGAGGTAAGGGTTCTTCAATACCCTTACTGGCTTATACTTAGCTATGGCAGGTGATATCTTCCTTTCATCATGACTTTCCTTCCCATACCTCATGTATTCCGTGGTTGTTTCTGAGAGACCTACTACGTACTTGATGTATATTATCACGGGGCAGTATGCATAGTGCTTAATGTCCGTTACAGTGAACATTTTTTCAAAAAGTACTAATAGAAGGTTTTAATTAAAATAATTCTTGATGTAATGTTCTTCACATGGAAGGATATTAAGGATATAGCTGAGAGAATAAGGAGGACCCCATTTGAGGGAGTTTCAGAGGAGCTTAGAGGATGGAGGTGGAATGAGCCTCCTGTGGCTCCGATGTATAATGTAGGTCTTGGAGTCTCTGACATAGTCTCAGGGTTCTGTGACACAGGTAGGAATGTGTACCTTAAGTACGTACTTGGAAAGAGAGAGGCGCCTAATTCCATACTGAGAAGAGGAAGCGTGGTTCACATGGTACATGAGAGAGCGGTTTCAACTGCGAAGAGGCTTATATATAGCTTAAAGAGGCTTACAGGTCAATTTTTCCTCAACTATTTTATGGCTGAGAGGGAGAAAGTTCTCGCAGATGCATTAGTAGCCGTTGGAGAGGAAGATAGAGTTGAAACAGAATGGGTAGTCAAAAGCCTATGGCTTAAAGCAGGCTTAACCTATTCCTCTCAATTAGAGCAGGCACTATCCAGATCTAAATACTTAAGCAGGGAAACTATAGTCTCATTAACCATTCCTGAAAGTGCTGAGTTTGCAGTAGATGGTAGCCTCATAGGGCTCTCACCGACCTTAAAGATTGATTCCCTTCTTCCATCAGGAATTATCGTCGAGATAAAGACAAGACCTTACAAGCCTGTATATGAGCTGACATTAGCAGGATATGCGCTGGCATTCGAGAGCGTTTATGAGGTACCTATAGATTATGGGCTACTTTTGCAGGTTGTCTTAGATAGAAAGGATAGGGCTGTAAGGTTCTATAGGAGGATGATACCTCTAGGTGATAGAGTAAGGATGGAGTTTATAGAAAGAAGAGATAGGTTAGCTGAGGTTGTGGCTAACAGGGAGGATCCTGGAATGCCCGAAACTTGCAGTCCTGCATGTCCCTATCAACATGTATGTAATCCCTCCCCGGATAGGGTGTCTAGGAGGCCTTGAAGAGGATAGTGGTCCTATCTAGTTATGGTATAGCTCTTAGAGCCAGAAAGGGAATGTTCCAGGTATGCGAAAAGGATAAGAAAAAGGAAATATCACCGGTCGAAGTAGAGGCAATCGTGATTGCTAACAGAGCTGTATCGATTACCTCCTCGGCTGTTATGCTGGCTGCAAAGCATGGGATAGACCTTGTATTTTTAGATGGATGGAATCCAATGGCTAGGCTCCTACCCTCAACCTATGGCTCAACCCTTAAGACGTGGATAGCTCAGATAGTAGCCTCGAAAAGACGTAGACTTGAGTTTGCTAAAGCTTTCGCTGAGGGAAAGGTGTATAACCAGAGGAACGTCTTATACCAGCTTTCAAGAAGGTATTCTAGGATGGAAGGTAAGTACAGATCTGTGAGGGCTGTCATAAGACAGGCAATAGACAGTGCTACGTTAGCACTAAGGGATATAAAGGAGGCGCAAAACGTGAAAGAGGTTAGGAGCGCTGAGGCGCATGCAGCCAAGGAATATTGGGAGGCAGTAGCCTCAGTATTGCCTGAAGAACTGGGGTTTAAGAGGAGGCTGAAGAGGTATTCTCTCCCTAAAGACGAGGAGCCCGACCCGTTCAATAAGGCCTTAAACATAGGGTATGCCGCCTTACTTAGAGAGGTATGGAGAGCGATCTTTTTAACAGGTCTAAATCCCTATTACGGTTTCTTACATGTAAAGAGACCCGGTAGAATGAGCTTAGTTCTAGACTTAATGGAAGAATTCAGGCCTATAGCTGTAGATAGACCCTTGATAACACTATCGTTAAAGGATAAAGATGTAATAGTGAGATTAGAAAGGGACTCTAAGGAGGCCGTAGGTAAGGTATGGGGGGTTGTTATTAATGTTTTAAATAATCCTCCGAGACCCTTAAAGGAGCTTGTACTATCACAAGCTAGAAGGCTAGCGAGATCCATACTTGAGAGAAAACCTTATACACCGTATAAATCCACTTGGTGAGAAACAAGCGTTTACCGGGACATATCTTTAAAGATATAACTCAGAAAGTTCTTCCAGAAGTATTTTTAATAAGTAATACCTAAGTCTATGCTTACTATATAGTAAACTTTGGTCATATTATATTCATTATAAGGGTTTCTAAGAGCACCCTGGAAACTATTAATAGGCTTTCTTAGAGATGGAGAAGGCTAGGCTAAGTGACGTGCTAGACGTAGGACTAACCTTTGACTATACCTATAACTTTGGTTCCTCCACGAATCTCAGGCTTAAGGTCGTTGATAAGAGGCCGAGCCCTTTGAGAAGGTGAGGATACTCGCTAGGAACGAACCCCCGAAATACAGCTGTAACGAATGTGGTAAAGAGGCGAAGTGGATATGTCAGCTCTGCTTAGAGAGGTTGCCTATGTGACGAGTGTGCCGAGAGACATGAGTGTGGTGAGGAGTTTCTTTTACTATGGTAAACTCCCCCAGAACGGAGGTGTGCAGCTATGAGGGCTCAGAGGTTTACAGCAACTATATCTAGAAGTTTTTATCTTTCTAGTTAGCTTATGAGGATCCTCACTTAAGCCTCATAGGCTTATGACGGAATGATATTTAAGAACGTTCACTTCTATTAGATTGAGAAAGAATGGGGAGAATAGGCAGGCTATATAGACTGGCTAAAATACCGGTTCTCAAACGCAGGATCGGTAGGTTGTATAAGATTACCAGTGTTAAGCCGTATGGCGATAAGGGTAAAGCTGAGGTTGAAGTCTAAGCTCGGTCTACACAGGGAGATGGATGTAATCGCCCTGGTAAACAGCGGCTTCGAGGCCGACTCGCCCCAGGTACTAGTACCTGTAAGGATAGCTAAGGAGTTAGATCTTTACGCGCACCTCTTAGAGGCTAGAATTGAAAGCTATGGGACAGTCGCTGGACCTGTGAGGGTTTACGTATTGCCCAGCTCTGTGGAAGCATGGATCGAGGAGTCCTAGGGTGATTTGTGACGTCTTGATATCTGACTTAGAGAGGGAGGTGCTCATAAGCGACTAGGGAATCATAGCGGAGGATTTCAGAATCGGCCTCTGGAGATTAAAGAACGATCCTAAGGGAAAGATAAGGAAGAACTACAAGCCCTCAACCAGGTAAGGGACGTCGAAGTACGTAAGCCTATATTCCTTATTTAAGCCTGATATTATCCTAGAAGTTAGGGGTATCTCGGTTAGGTTCCTTAAACTCCTAAATGACTCAAGGTCTATCAGCACCTCCTTCTCACTATATCTCTTAGATCTCAAAACGAGCTTGTATTCTAGTAAGCTGAGGTGGGCACAGTGACGTTCTGTAGTTCTCTATTATTAAGTTTAGGGAACATAATAAACTTTTATATATTGTATACATTGAATACTTGGTTAACAATGTCTGTTATAAGGGTTTCTAAAAACACAAAGATTGAGCTCTTGAGGTATGCATCTGAGCTTCAGATAAAACTTGGTCGCAAGGTAGATTTCGATGAAGCAATAGCACATCTTCTGAAAGAGGCTCGTAAGAAGAGGCCTGAGCTTCTCATGGAAGCATGTTCTCCAATTAAAGAGGCGGAAGAGCTGATCTCAGAGCTTTACAGGGAGAGGAGGTTGGATGAGGAGAGAGCTAAGAGGAAGTATGGTATTTGATGCCGGGGTTCTCATAGAGCTGCTACTTTCAACTCCCAGCGGGGTGGTTGTTAGGGAGAAGTTAATTAAGGGTGATCTCTTTGGTTATGTCACAGAGCTAGCTCTGGTAGAAACAAGGTACGTTTTATGTAGGAAGCTCGGATGGGAGAAGGCATCCACCAAGGTTGAAAAGCTCGCTCTTTCCGGCTTCATACAAGTTGAGGACATCACCTCGTTATGTGAGAGGGCTGCAGATTATAAATGTAGGATGGCAATCTCGCTTCCTGACTGCTTCACTCTAGCTCTAGCTGACCTGCTTTCCATACCGGCACTCTTTGCGAGGAGGGAGCGAGGGCTTGTGAGGGAGTTAGAAAGGACATCAATGAAAGTAGAGGTTCTTTTCGTAGAAGACTTTGTCAAGAGCCTTACAAAGTAGAGCTCGTTAGCGAGGCTATGGTGTTAAGGTAAGCCGGTCATTGAATATGCGAAAGTTAAGCCTTTCATTATCGGTAAGAGATGTATTAGAGAAAAACTAATTTTAACATTTTTACAAAAGTTATTCCTTGAAGCTCACTGCTATCAGTATGTCTTCCATCATTGGAGTGAAGGGCTTGCTGGCCTTATAGAGAGTTATCTCATTGTGATAGCCCGCTTTTAGCTTAATTTTCGTGATAAAGTTCTGCATAAAGGCTGTCTCTGGCGGAGGCACAGTCGCTATCTCTATCTCCGAGTCTGACGTCAGTGCGTTGAGGTGTATCCTTACTTCAGCTACGCACTGCTTCGCATATGTCTGGTTTAAGAACCTACCTGTAGCCATCGGATAGAGGAACATGAAAACACTGTTATTGTACTTAACCTCCTGCTCGTAGATAACAGTTACATTAAACTCATCGGGTACAGGTGAGATCACCCACCTTATTACAGGGTACTGGCCGAGGACTGTACCATACGTCCAATCACTGATTCTCCAACCTACGGGGTTCTCGTTTACATAAACCTTAACTGTCTCCCAGACGACGTCGTAAGGTATAGGAAAGTACATGGTCACATTCTTGTAATCAACGTTCGAAAAGGGGTAGACCCCCTTCACCCTTACCCTCATAGCCTCGTTTACAGAGAGAACTTTGATCACTATGTATTCCTTGGGCATCATCAGGGTCGGTACGGGAATGGGGTTAGCGTTAAGGAGGGTAGCAAGCATTATGGAAACTATTAGTAAGCTTTCCAGGATAAAACGGCTCTTAAGCATGTAACTCACTTTCTTACGGTTACAGAATAATTAAAGCTCCTTAAATGGTTATGCCTTTAAATACCATTACATAGTGATATATCACTACCATTTTTACAAGCCCTTAGGAGAGAGTTTTATATGAAGATGAAGTAATGAAAGGAGGTAGTGTTAATATGTCTGAGGAGGGGATGGGCTTACTGGAGGAGATGGACGCCTTCTGGTATAGGAGGCTTCGGCCCGTGCTGCCCAGCGGCGTTCTGAGAGCTATGGGAAGGTTCGGGTATGGGATAGCTAAGGACATGGTTAAGCTCT
>Ga0190367_1000887_pt1 | contig 19179 bp, 17 predicted proteins | sample 4872181011_MG_FD_171838 | JGI IMG/M metagenome (GOLD analysis project Ga0190367, IMG submission 171838) | Hydrothermal vent microbial mat bacterial communities from Southern Trench, Guaymas Basin, Mexico - 4872-18-10-11_MG | ecosystem: Environmental > Aquatic > Marine > Hydrothermal vents >...
ATGTTTTAGGTAGGAGAGGATATAGGGTTGGTGTTATAGGTGTTCCTCCAACATATCCTCCAAAACCTGTTCATGGATTTATGATTTCTGACTTTATAACTCCAGGCCCTGAAAAACCATATACCTTCCCGCCAATGCTTAAAGTTGAGTTAGAGAAGCTTTTCGGACCATATATTTTCGATGTTATTTACCGTAGTCATGAGAAAGATAAGATTGTGAAGGAACTTTTCGCTATGACCAAGCAACATTTAAGTATTGTTCAGTATCTTTTGGGGAAAAAGAAATGGGATGTTTTCATATATGTTGAAATAGGTGTTGATAGGGTACATCATGCTTTCTGGAAGTACTTTGATAGAGAACACCCTAGACATGTAGAACACTCTGTTTATAGTAAAACTATTCCAGAATACTATAAGCTAATAGATGAAGGGTTTAAGAGTATTAAAGAAAAGCTTCCTAAAGACACAATCATAGTTATTACTTCAGATCATGGAGCAAAAGCCATGAAAGGAGCTTTTGTTGTTAATCAGTGGCTTGAAGAACAAGGCTACCTTAAATTCAAGGAGAAGCCTAGGAGACCTGGAGAAGATATTGACCGTGAAATAATCGACTGGGAGCACACTATGGTATGGGGTTGGGGAGGATATTATGCTAGAATGTTTATAAATCTTGAAGGAAGAGAGCCTAAAGGTATTGTTAAGAAAGAAGAATACGAGGATCTCATTAACCAGCTTAAGAAAGATATAAGGAAAATAAAAGGCCCTAAAGGTGAACCATGGAATAGCAAAGTGTATACACCATACGAACTATACCCTGAAGTTAACGGTGATGCTCCTGACCTAATAGTTTACTTTGACAATTTATCGTGGAGATCCGCTGGAACTGTTGGATGGGGTACCATATATTTACCTGAAAACGATAGAGGGCCTGATGACGCTGTACATGACTGGCATGGCGTATTTACAATTTATGATCCAGAAGGCACTATTGGGAAGGGGTTTAAAGGAGAAATAGGTATTGAGAAGGTATATGATACATTAATTAATGTTTTAAGTTAGAAACACTGCTAATCCGTTATACCATAAATTACAGTGTAATTTCCTACTCTAGCTACTTCGTTTATATAGCCTAGCGTTGTTAGTATCTTTAATACATCACTGGTTTCTACGGTGGGTCTTGAAGCTTTCTCATAGTCTAATGCTATAGGTTTCTCTGATTGCAAAATTATTTTCACCTCTATTTCTTTATGGGTTTTTGCTGGTACTGTAATAACTATTCTGAGCTGTCCGTATTCCGGATGAGGTCCTATAATTATTCTTTCCGGTTTAGGCATTATTTCTATAGTTAATTTTCCAATATCCATGGTTAAAATTATTGTTTCATTGTTTAAGCCCGAGTAATGCGTAGTGTTTACAAGGATTCTTTCCCAAGGCATCCAGAAGGTTACATTTAACTTATGTAATCTTAAGGGTTTTGTAGGTGTTATCTTAAATGATAGTTCAGTGGTTTTATTGTCTAATTGTTTTAATGTTTTCACGTATAGTGTTCCTAAGGTACTGTATGTAATGTTTAATAGGTTTTCTTTTTCTTCCTCGAAAACTACTGTCGACTTATATGGGCTTTCGAAATACCTTGTTAAAATGCTCCCCTCGGCTTTCACTATGTCTGGTTCTTTAAGAATAGGTCTTGATCCCTCAGTGTAATTTAGTTTTATTTCACCTTGAAACTTTATAGTGAAATCTACTCTGTTATCTTCTGCTTTATACTTTACAACTATTATAGGTGCTCCGTATTCGGGGTCTTTAGTAATATTTATTGATGAAGGTTTCGGATCAAACACTATTTGGGAGAATGTTAAGTTTATCGCATTATAATTTACACTTATAATGTGTTTTTGGGGTTCTATACTTAACCATAAATATGTTTCAACAGTGTCTATGACTACGTTGTTTTTAGGTTTGAAACTGTATTTTAACTCATAACCTTTAGTTTCCTGGCTAAATGTTTTCTCAATAATTAAACCAGGTGTTTCGAATTTAACGTATACTTCATCATCAGACTTATTTTCTTTAACTATTCTAGAATTTAAAGGTGCCTCTATCCATGGACCTAATAGTGTTTCATTTTCTTTAACATATATTTTGGCTTTAACATAGGCATCTGATATGTGAAATAGTTCCTTATACTCTTTAACCAGAACTTCCACGATGTTAAAAGCGTCTACACTGTATAATGCTTCAGATAGCGTGGCTTGTAATGCTATATATTTTGGTGGTTCCTTATTGTCTAGAATGTCTACTATGTATTTTCTTTTCAAATTTTTCTTTAAAAAATCAAAAATCGATGTAGCTAATGGAGAGTAGGGGCTTTGTTTAGCTGTTGGAAATTCTAAACCTAGTTTTAAAACATATTTGTCTTTATTAACAGGTACTATAAGTATTAGTCTATCCTGTTCTCTGACTCTCTTAAAAAGTTTTGCTGTAGCGTTTTCCGGAGGATACAGTATTACATGCTCTCCAGCTATTAGCATGTAAATATTCATTAACGCTATATCGTACCTGTCTATTTTAGTACCCCAAGCCGGCCAGACATAGGCTTCTATTTTCTCTATTGCAGCGTCTCTTAGAGTTTCGAAACTATATTTTATAGTTACTTTCGGAGAATTTTCAGCTATTGTTATTGTTTTTACTATTTTAAGCCAGGTGGTTTGAAATATTAAAGTTAGCTTATTCTCACTTAACTTATAGCCTATAAACTTTGCTCCATAAGGGCTTTCTACCCATTTTTCATCGTTTCTCCTTAAATGTACTCTAACGTAGGAGTCGTCGATGTAAAGTAATTTCTCAAATGCTGAACCATTATATATGCTTATCAGCGGGGCTCTGGATGGTGAGAAAGGCTCCCATTCATCAACTCTAATATATTTTGCTTCTACTCTAAAAACAGATGAACTCCATGCTTCTATAATTCTAGGTTCTACTTTTGGCACGTCTCGAGGTATCCATGGCAGTATATTTATTTCTCCAAGAATCAGAGTGTTTTCTTCTGTTGTATTTTTTGAAAACCAGCTAATGATATTTCGCAATTCACCGGCATCTACTGCTCTTCTGGATGAAGATATTTTTACGGCTATCAGGCTTATTGATGAAACCATGAGTATAATTATTAGAAAAAGCCCTAATATCCAAGCATTATCTTCATACTTAACATTGCTTCTTAACATAGTTAGCCTATTTATTCCATACGCGAGCAGATACGCTAATCCCATGTATATTGCTGGAAGTGTAGCTAACAACGAGCCTACAATGTTTAAGTAGGGGTAGAATAGTATAGGTATTGTAGTCCACGGCACTATGAAGTATAATGTTTTGGACTCTGTAGCGTATGTTACTAAGAACCCAGCTATAACTGTAAATGTAAGCGACAAGTATAAAGCAGGGTTAAATTCGGGGATCATGTACGTTCTAAGTGATGTATTAGGTTCATAAATATAGGTTAAAGGATAAGCTATAGTTAAAATGACAAAGAAAACGTTTGCTAAGAAAATGGCTTTTTTAGCATAAGCCTTATTTGAGGTCCAAGAAGCTATACCCCATATAAGCAACGTTATTGCAGCTATGATAACGTACATAGGATAGGTGAACGAGGCAATTATAGCTAAAATAGTGGAGAACACTAATCTTTTCTTTGTAAGATTTAACGCTAAAGCTAAGCTAAGTGCTGAAATAGATGAAGCAAACAGTCTTAGCAGAAGGCCTTGGGATAAGACATAGTATATGAACGGTAATGATAGGAAAACTATTAACCCTAACATGCTAATCTTAGGTTTAAACTTCATTTCTAAGGAAATAATATACAATGTACACACATATGCTAGAAAGACTATTAGAGAAACTATACCGTAAACTGTTTGCGGGCTAGTCGATATTAAGGAGAGTAGAGAGAGAAAATTTATTGCATGAACTTTAACGTAAAGATAAACTATACTATGATTTAAACTATAAAGTGAATTATTTTCCGTAGATGTTTGCAGCCATATAGCCCATGTAGCTAAAGCTACTACTAGGAAGCCATATTTTAACTTTCTATTTGCCATAGCCTATACCAAATATTTACAATTATTGTTAAAGAAAGTATTGCTAAAGGAACCATACCCCACAAATATGACCTTACATTTTTCTGTCTATATGTTCTAAGAAAACCTTCAACATAGTCTTTCTGTTCCCAAATAGTTACCCTGCCTGCTTCATATACTTTTCTAAAACCTTTTTCTGAAACCAATTTTTCAAAAGCTCCATCTCCAACAATAACCCATCTTATACCATACTCGCTTGCCTTACTGAGAAGGATATTGATAAAAATTGTTCCGTTAGGGAAGGTTTTTGCTGCATCTATAGATTCTACTCCACTATGAACAAGTATCGGTATTGTTCTTGCAGTATTATATCCTCCATCAAGTGTGGGTTTGTTCGTTTTAAGAGATAATTCTTGAAACCATGTACCAAGCCCTAGTGTTACATAGAAGCCCATGTCTTCCTGTTCGTTTAAATAGTTAGCTATTGCGTCTATGTCGGGTCGTGGTGGCTGTAAAGGTATTATTCTTGGCAGCAAAATTGTCAGTATTGATGATATAATGAATAGTAATAGTACTATCTTTATTGTTAATGATGTTCTAGCTATTGACTTCCCTAGTTCATACTTTAAATAATATGCTACCAATGGTACAGCTAGTATTGATGTCCAGAAGGAGAATTTATCGAATGTTAATATTTCATAGAGTTCATTACCTAATAAAAGCTTAGGTATGGGTGTTACACCACCTAGACCAAAAATAAGTAACATTAAAAGATATATTGTTATAACATATTTCTTTCTATCTAAGAGAACATAGAAGACCAGGGGCAATAAAATAGCTAAAGGTCCGTAGACCCCCCAAAAGAATGTAATTGAAGACACTATGTCACTGAATATGTTTTCTCTGGAAGCATGAGGTATTGGTGCTTGTTTAGGTGTTGTTAAGATAAATTTTATAACGTGATATATTATTGGTAACGAAAAGATTAGCGCCAAGATTATAAATAATGTAAGTTTAGCTAAAATATTTAAAAGAAATCTACGTGTTCTTTTACTACTGATCATGTGTTCTAAAAACATAGCCAAAATTAATGATGGAAGCAGAAAAAATGCTGTAATGTGATGTGTTATAATAGTTAAGGAACCGTACATGGATGCTAATAGCAATATAAGCAATGACTTCCAACCTTTACTAGCTAATGACTTTTGAAAGTAAGTAGCAGCTAAAATAGTAAATGATGTTGCGAGAATTGTAGGTAATTGTCCAAAACAATACGCAAACAAGTATATTGATGGTGTAAACATTAGCAATACAGGTATGAGCTTGGTTTCAGTTTTTAAGAGTGTTCTAAAGAACTTTGCAATAGCATATATTAAGAGAACTATTGAAAACATTAGAACAATACCGAAAGCATAGCTTAAGCCAATGAATTTAACTAAAATAGCTACTATTTGGTGTGATAGTGGAGGGTAGCCTGTTACCATAAATCCTCCATACCATTTTGTTTCCCATAAGCTAAACCAGTTCTCCATATAGTGCTTAGCGAAGAACATATGAGTATACGCATCATAGCTTATCTCATAAACTTTAAGCAACACTAAGAGAATATTTACTGCTATGGCCACTAAGTAGTGCAGGTTATTTTTAATGTTTAAGAACCGTATCAATGATGTTGTTAAGTTCTTTAGCAACATTGTCCCAGCTCCTTTTAATTCCAAAGTCCATGGATTTATTTGAAAGACTGTACCATAGCCCCTTATTTTTAATAAGTAGCTGTATCTTATTAGCTATATCTTCAGCTGACATTTTGGTTAAAACTATTCCTGCTCCTTCTTTAGCAAGTTCTCTAAATTCTGGTAAGTCAACACTTATTACCGGAATTCCTGCTGAACAAACTAAGTGTAATACACCGCTAGAACCTGTAGCTGTTTTATAAGGTAAGACAACAACCAGTGTTTTTCTGAAAACTTTAGGAAGTTTTTCATCCGGAATGTAGCCTAAAATTTCTACGCCATTTCCTCTGATGCTAACTAGTTTACTAATAGCTTCTGGAAAGTTGGGATGAGGAGACCCTATAATATACAGTTTAACATTAGTGTTTTTCTCTTTAACCTTTTTAAAGGCATTAACTAAAACTTCTAAGTCTTTTGTAGGAGATAAATAACCTATAAAAGCAATAACATCCCTACCATCTGGTTTAATAGGTGTATTTGTGTTCCATGACCAGGCTCCGTGAGGTAAGTGTAAAATTTTCTTTCTAAATCTTTTTTCCAACATTATAGCATAAAGTTTAAGCGTAACAGCAACTACGTTAGATGATAATGCCATTTTTTCCGCTAAAAGAAAACCTACGTTGTTTACTATTGTTCTTTTTAAACCTAAGACCTCTATCTTTATAGCTTCCGGTATGTTATGAAGTATTGTTATAGTTTTAAATTTTAATATTTTCTTAAGCAGGTTAGTAATGTATATTATGAGGAATCCTATGAAATTTGAAATTCTTCTTTTACCAAAAACTGCAAAATGAACATTAAAAATCACTAAGTGTGGCTTTAGTTTAATAATTTCTTTAACTATTTTAAGTAAAGATGTTGGTGAATCAGGTTTCCAAGTACTTCTAACGAGAATTGGGCCATCAGAATAAGAGAGTCTTGAATCAGCTAACACTGTTATTTTAAGATTAGGATTGGTTTTTATTAAGCTTGTTAAAAGCATTTTCGCATATTCACTAAGTCTTCCCCTATCTGGAGGATACGCTGAAACCACAGCAACATGTGTTTTCCGCGTTCCCAATAATAACCTACCCTAAGTTTAACACGTAACTCTTACACCACTAGACTATACTCTCATCCTCTTAATGTTAAATTTTCGGTAATGCTTACTCTTGAGAAAGCTAAACACTAAGTATATTAATGTAAATTGTTTTCTCAAGCATCGCAGTTATAACAGTATCTTCCCCTTTAACTGAGGCAGCATACCTATGCTACTTACACGTTTATGTTACAGAATAGCTTTGTTTTTGGTTCAGTTAGCGAAAATGCTTTTAAAGGTTATATATTTCCATTCGAGTATGAAGTTTAGGTGGTTGATACCTTGGAAATACCCTATGGTTTTAAGAGGCTTGAAAATACTGCGGAAGCTAATAAGATTAGAGAATTTAAATCACTAGATATCGTTAATAGGCTTGGAGTTATCACACCTAAAAGGGTGCATTTGAAGAATTATCCTATAGATACCCCTATATCAATATTTAACGCGTCAATAGCTATTAAAAACGAGAACGTTGTAGTTTATGCTAGAATAATCTTAGGATACTACATGTATGTTAGTGCTATAGTTAGAATAGAATTGCCTATTGAAGATCTGATGAACGGTGTTGTTAATATCGGCCATTATCCTGGAGAACTCGTTGTATACCCTACTATGAAGTACGATATTTGGGGTGTTGAAGACCCTAGAACTTCACGTATAGATGGACATTTATACATGGTTTATTCCGGTAGAACAATAAACTACTTTAACCCTGTATTTAGAAGGGAAAGAACATTACCTGTTATAGCTGTCAACGTAGGCCATGATAGATGGGTTAAAACACATGTAGTCGTTCATCCTCAACATAGAAGAGTCCACGTTATTAGCGACAAAGACGCATTTATAACGAAAATAGACAATACAGCATACCTGTTTCACAGACCACATATGGACGATGAAAAATTCTACCTCGTAATAAGCAAGATGCCTAAGGAAGTACTAACTCCTACCGTCAAAGAACCTGTAAAAGAAGTTGTTTGCGGAGAAACAATAGTAATTCTTGATCCAGCGGATTTTGAAACAAGACTCGGCTGGGCAGGGCCTCTTATAGAAGTTAAGAAAAATGAGTATTTAGTATTGGTACATGGTATTGACAGGTTTATTGAAGGATACAGGGTTTTTGCTGTTCTCCTAGGATACAGTAAGGATACAGGGTTTGAGCTCAGAGCTGTAACACCATTCTACATTATGGAGCCTAAGCAAACCTACGAGGTTTTTGGAGACCGCCCTTACGTAGTTTTTCCATGCGGTGCCTGGAGGTTAGATAAAGACACATTACTTATATCGTATGGTGCAGCAGACTACTTAGTAGGTTTTGGAACGCTAAATATTAGTGAGGTTCTGGGTGTTCTAGATAAGGGGAGGTTAGACTGAGTTCATGGAAAAAATAGGGTATCTATCGACATATCCGCCAGCAGAGTGCGGTGTAGGCGAATACCTTTACTTTTTAATAAGAGATATGAGAGATCATAATATTTTTACAGATGAAATTGTAGTTTTTTCCAATAAACAACAGAACGCAATACACCCTAGAAGAGATATTAACGGCCTTATAATTCCATCTTTTAAATGGGGTGCTTCAGAATATAGTGAGCTTTTCAAAAACATTAAGAAAAACAGTCCTTTCGATATTTTCCATATTCAGCATGAATGGGGTATTTTCCCTAAAACTCAGGAGTTTTTAGATTTTCTAAACGAAGTTAGAAGGTATGCTAAGAAAATTGTTATAACGTTGCATACAGTATACCATGCAACGTACGGGGAAGTTGAAAACATAGATAAATATCATAGGGAGTTAAGCGAAATCGTTGACGCAATAATTGTCCATAATATTCTTCAAGAGTTTGAGCTTAGAGCACAGGGAGTTGATGCTTCAAAAATCCATAGAATACCTCATGGAACAACAGTTAACCCCTATATTTCTGAGTCTAGGGAAAGTTTAGCAAAGAAACTTGGTTTACACATTAAAAACAAGTTTGTGATTGTTTCTCCAGGTTTTCTAAGAAGAGATAAGGGTTTAGATACTTTAGCAGAAGCTATAAACTATATTGTCAACGAGAAAGGTAGAGACAATGTTCTCTTAATCCTAACAGGCGCTATTCAAGGTGGTTTGGCAAACTTAAGATATGTTAGAAAAGTACGTGAATATATAAGGTCAAACAAGTTAAGTAAAAACATATTGTTCATAGAGAAGTATGTTTATAGAGACGATATTTTAAGGTCCCTAGCATTATCCGATGTTGTCGTAATGGCTTATAAGCTAAGGGAAGGTAAGTATTGTGTTAGCGGCATTCTACACCAGGCTTTAGGAAGCTTTAAGCCTATTGTTGGAACTAGGGTTTCCAAGCTTGTAGAATACTACCAGCTTGTACCTGAACTTGTAGTTAACCCTGGAGATCATAAGGCATTAGGTGATAAGATAATCTATGTTATGGATAATTACAATGAAGCCCTTGGTATGATGAAAACTGTGAGAGAATATGTTAAGGAAACTTCTTGGATTAACGTTGCCAGAAAACACATAAAACTTTATAGAAAACTATTAGAAACCTAAGCTATCACCTTTATTCTCTTTCTAAACATGTAGGCCAATATTAAATAGAACTGTATGAATTCTAGTCTTCCTAAATACATTGCAGCTATTATTACGAATTTACCTGCTAAATTCAATGCATGAGAAACAACACCTACAGATAGGCCAACACAGCCTAGAGCAGATGTTATTTCGAAAAGCGCATTTATGAACGTTGTTTTAGCTACAGCTGAGAAAAGAACAGCCAATGTAAGATCTGTGAAAACATATACTGCTATGAAACCTAAAACGCTCATTAATACTTCATCACTTATGGATTCGCTTCCAACGCTCCTTCTAACACTTAGCGGTATTCTTGTAGCCATTCTTGCTGCGCTCCATCCAATATTTTTAATAGCAACTACAAATCTGAACACTTTAATTCCGCCTGCCGTTGAAAATGTAGCTCCTCCAATAAGCATACCTAGGAATAACAATGCTTTGCTAACATCAGATATTGACCCTAAATCTATTAGGGAAAAACCTGTTGTTGTAGAACCTGAGACCATGTGAAATACTCCATTAACTATTGATGCTCCAAAACTCATACCGTCAACGTAATGTAGTGAAATAGCAAGAAGACCTGAAAATGACAGTAATAGAACCATGTATGCTTTAAATTCCCCAGATTTAAATAAAGTTCCAAGCCTAAACGTTACAAGGTATCTTAGATCTCCAAAATTCTGGGCTCCAAGAACCATGAATATGAGTATTGGTAAAATTACTGGCGGAGACCTTGCTACAATAGATGCTACACTATCGTTATATACGCTCATACCTCCGGTAGCTATGGTTGTCATAATTAGGTTTATTGCTTCGAAAACGCTCATACCTCCGAACACATACATTAAGAAACCTATACCTGTTAAAAGGAAGTATATTCCCGCAACCATTTTAGCTGTTGTAACAACTGTTGGTGTTAGTTTACCTCTTTCAACAAGATAAACTCTAGTCATAATGTTGTACTGTGGTAGTATAATTACTGCTAATACTACAACACCTAATTCTCCAATCCACTGCATAAGGCTTCTCCAAAGCAGTATTGAAGGTCTAAGAACAGTTACATCAGGTATGACTGTAAACCCTGTTCCAGTGAATCCGCTAACACTTTCAAAGAAAGCATCATAAATATTCATTCCAAAATCCAGATACATTGCTATAGCTGAAAGCACAGGCATAAGAAGCCAAACTATTGAAGCGGTAACTAATGCTTCGAAAGGACTTATTTCACCACCATATCCTCCTCTCGCAACTACAAAACCTGCGAATAGAAGTAGTAGAGAAATTAGTGCAAAAGAGTATGATGGAACATGGCCTGTAAATATGTCGATTATAGGTACAATTAGCATCATTACTCCTTCAATTGTCAATATAGCAAATACTGTAGGAACTATACGTTTTAGCCCCATGGTTTCACACGTGGCATTGTTAATGTTATTAGTTTTTATAAAATATAAGCTCTATTCTATTGACAGTACTTAGAAGTTTTTATCTACCATAAACACCCACCAGTTTCGCATAAGCAATTATATGGCCTCTCATGTTGTTAATAACATCGTTTAAACCCGCACCACCATTTAACTCAAGCTCCTTATCGAGAGCGAAAAGGAGGAATACGTATCTATGTTTAGAACCTCTAGGCGGACATGGGCCTCCATAGCCTATATATCCAAAGTCGTTTATTCCTTGAAGCCCTTCGCTCACGATATTTTCTTGAGGAATACCTTCCTTAAGCTCACTTATTTCAGAAGGAATATTGTAAATTATCCAGTGTATAAATAGTCCTCTTGGAGCATCAGGGTCAAACACTATTAATACATATGTTTTCGTTTCTACAGGTGCACCAGACCATTTAAGAGGCGGCGATAGGTTTGCACCATCGCACGTGTATTTTACAGGTATTTCAGTATTGTTCTCAAATACTTGGCTTTCCAGAGTAAATTCTACTTTAGCTTCTCTAATCAACTGTGCGAAAATATTTCCTCCTATTTCCTGTCTAAGAGTATATGAATAATATGTCACTGCAATAACTATGATTAACGCCATTACAACTATAAGAACTATAGGCGACATCTTTATCATTGTAACCTACACCTACACTAGATAGTTTTAACATGCTTCTTATTTTACTTGTCTATTAAGGGCTAATACTCTTAAACTTAAATATACTAAAAGTTATGCTTATGTGTTAAAACGAGGCGGTTTCATAATGGTTTTTTCGAAGTTTAGAAGCTCAGTATCGGAGCTACTTAAACCTTTAGGACTATTTTTAGCTAAACATGGAGCTAAGCCTTGGCATATGACTCTTATTGGTTTCTCTTTTTCAATATTATTTGCATATTTAGCTTTGGCAAAATATTTGCTATTAACTCCTGTTTTTCTTCTTCTTGCAGGTTTCTTTGATGTTTTAGATGGGCTTGTAGCTAAGGTTTCAAATAAAGTTTCTTTAAGCGGGGCTTATCTTGACTCTATGGTTGATAGATTATCTGACATAGTGATTTATGCCGGTTTCTTTTTCCTAGGCTTTGACATGTTTATCGTATTCTTAGCTACTTCATTAACTTTAACACTGACCTATAGTAAGGCAAGGCTTGAAAATCTAGGCATAAGAGAACCTAGAATAAGTCTTTTTGAAAGAAGCGATAGAATAATAGTGTTAACATTCATCTTAATACTTTACATAGTGAATTCATCTTTATCACATGCTGCCTTTACTATTTACACTGTTGCTTTAACGATAATAGTTACATTACGTTTAATCACAGGCTATATGGATTTAAGAAAATAAACTAAGCCTCCTCTATTTTAACATGTGACTGACTATTTCAATAGTTTTCAATAAAACGTAAGTGTAGGCTAATATTGCTATTAATAGTAAGCTTTCAAAGATAAAACCTATAATGCATCCTATGAAAAGTATGAAAAGCCTTATATCTCTCGAAGCAATGCTCGGTATTTTACCTATAAACACTGGGTGCTTATTTAGATCTAAAAGTGCCCTGGCATGTAAGTAGCTTACCATAATATCTCCTGTAACAACTAAAATGTAAACTGCTATATGCATAGCCTCATTTAATCCTTGAAACAGTACTAAGTAAAGTATTGCTCCAAGTAATGCTGTAACATTTACTAGTCTATCAAGAATAGAGTCGATGAAAGATCCAAACTTACTTGCTAAACCATAGTACCTAGCTAATTCTCCATCAACACCATCCAGTATTGAAGAAGCTTGAATCATAATTCCTGCTAATATAGGATTATCTGTAATGAATAATGGAAAGGATGTGAAGCCTACCAGTGAAGAAATTATTGACATCTGATTTGGCGTTATAAGTATCTTGTGTTTTACTATGAAAGCTGTTATTCTCGTCGACACTTTCCTATTTAAATACCTTGACACAATACCGTCTGTTGGTTTTCCCTCTAATTTTCTTCCCAAAAACTGTACACCTCGCTGCAAACTTTGTCTAAAACTATACGTCTTCTTCCTTTAAGCAACTCCATTAGGTCATCTGGAGTATCTATATCTGTCCATACACTATGTTTAATATTTGCAATAACAACTTTACAACCATTATTTAAAGCTTCCATTATTATATCTGAGAAACTTACATAGCTTCTTGATTTAAGCTGTCTTACCCTATTGAACACTGTTTTCTTCATCATAAAAACGCCAATGTCTACGTAGTTGTACTTTCTTATCTCTTTACCTATTCTCAAAACTTTTCCATCACTGTTAGCTAGTATTTTTGTAGCTTCCTCTATCGTTACGTATTTGGGAATAGGATCAGCACCTACGACTATGTCAGCGTCCTCTTTTACCATAACTTCTAGTATTTTTTGAGGTATTTCCTTAGAGTATATGTGATCACACATAGATATGAAAAATGTTTCTTCAGAAATACTATCTTCAGCTAATAAAAAAGTGTAACCATTCCCTTTCTCTGGATAGGGGTTTCTAAGGATTAATATTTTATATCGTTCTTTTAACTTCTTTAAGACGTCATGTGCTGTATTATAGTATTTTTCAGCTGCAACTATAGTGAATTTCTTAACACCAATATTAGCTAGGGTAAGGATAGGATAGTATATTAGAGGTATATTCTTTATTCTAAGCTTAAACTTAGGTCCTTTAGCAATACTTCTGAGTCTTTTTCCTTCTCCTGCAGCTAAAATTAGGGCTTCCATAATATTATCCTGCGGAAAAGAGCACTTCTATATCTACTAACAGTTTAACGAAAACTACATAAATATTTTGTAGAAACTACTACAGCATAGCATACCACGCTTGAAAACCTATGAAGTGGTCTATATTGAGTAAGGGAAAGCTAATTACTGTCTCATGGTTATTATTTATAGTATTAACGTTAATGGTTATGCTTGGCTTACTTAAAGAAATCGACTTATATTTTATCGGCAATGTTCCTGAGTTTGAAGGTATTCTTCTCCATGTATTAGTTTTTATATCTTTTATTGCTAATATTTACACCGTATTTTCTATTGTAATCTTAATTTCTCTGTATAGTTACTTTAAAAGAAAAAGTGTTAAGTGGAGTTTAGCCTTATTTTTGTCCATAGTCTTTGTTTCAATAGCTACTTTCATTATTAAAAACGTAACAGCTATTCCCAGACCGTACAATGTAGAAAGTGTTTACCCTTTAACTGTAGAAAGCTATTCTTATCCTTCAGGACATGTTTCTAGATTTACGGTTATTTGCTATTATTTGTCAAAAAAGTTTAAGCATACTAAATTGTTTATGATGTTTCTTCTTATTTTGGTTGCATTTTCAAGAATACTGCTTCTTCAGCATTATTTAAGCGATGTTTTAGGAGGGTTCTCACTAGGTTTAGCTATTTCGTTAAGCACTGAAATAATTCTTGAATATAGGAAATATTCAGTAAAATATTAACTAAGATAACTAGAGATACTATTATAAGCGGTATTAGTGTTTCAAAATCCCTGATCAGTAGTTTTCTAATTGCTAAATATAGCACTCCGATTAATGGGATTAAAACAAACATTAAAAGACTTACTCTGAAAAACGTATATCCTACTTTAATGCTTAACGATGCTAAAATAGCTGTTATAAATATACTAAGTAGAAACGTGTACATGAGTATTCTAATAAGTTTACTATACGATTTTCCTAAAGCCATAATTTAACACCTAAACAGCTTAATAGCATTAATACGGAGAATACGGCTAATAATATGGCTAATCCTACCTTTAGAATAGCGGGTTTTGTTTTTACTGCTAACGTAGAGCCCACACTTGCTCCAATAAATGAGCCTAAAATAGCTGCTGTAATAAAGTATGGGTTAATATAGCCTTTTGCATAATATGTTAATGCTGCAGTGGATGATGTAATGCTTATCATAAATTCACTAGTAGCTATAGCTGTTTTGATGGGTAAACCGAGAATAAGTATGAGAACAGGAACCTTAAGTACACCGCCTCCAATACCTAGTAATCCAACAATTATTCCGGCCATAAAGGATGCTATAAAACTTAGTAAAGTGCGTTTTTTTATACTATTTTTCAACTGTCTAGCTTTTTTCTTCTTCAACAGTCTGTATGCTGAGTATGCTAGCACTATGCTAAAAGCTGCTTTCAAATATTTTTCGTCGATAAGTATAGCTATGTTTGAACTAATTATGGCTCCTCCTACTGAAAATATTTCAAGTAGTGAACCATATTTAAAGTTCACAAGGTCTTTTTTAGAATAAGTTATCGTAGCTGCAAGAGATGTGGAAACTATCGCAAAAAGGCTTATAGCTATCGCTGATTTAATGTCAAAATTCAGTAAAAGAACAAGGAATGGTATTATTAAGCTTCCACCACCTATCCCTAAAGCTGCTGAAATGCTTCCTATGCAGAAAGTTACTATAAACAGCAGTATTATTTCGATAGCCAATATTTATTCACTTCTTTAATGAGCTACAAACATTAATTAAATATAACCTTAACCATTTAAACGCAAGTAGCTAAGGCTTAACAATAACTTTTACTTGGTTTCTCATTAAAGATTTTTAAATGCTTCTACAGCATGTTTTAAAGGATAAGTTGATGTAATAAGTTCTTTAACTTTAACCATGCCCTTTTCTAAAAGCCTGATTGCTAGCGGGAAAGGACCGCATCTTAAACTTACTATTTTAACTTCCTTTACAACCATTTTAGTATAGTCAAACGACACTGGTGTCCCATGAGTACTTTTAGCAACAATAATTCCTCTGGGTCTTACAAGTTCAAGCGCTAAAGACAGTCCTTCAGGGCTACTGTAGCTTCAACAACGTAATCGTATCCTTCACCTTCAGGAGTGATTTTCTTTTTAAGCTCCATAGCTTCTTCAAATGTTATGACATAGTCCTCTTTAAGTTTTCTAGCGAAAATGACTTTAGGTGAATTTTTGTGAACAACAACTACTGTATTTAATGGAGAATATAGTTTGAGAACTTGTAAGCTTAACAGTCCTATATTTCCCGAACCTAAAATAGCAATGTTAGATCCTGGTAGTGGAGGTTCAAGCTTAACCTCATGAACATTACGGTATGGTGTAAGAACGTATTCCGCCATACCGCCGTCAACAGTTATACCTAAAGTTTCTCTATAAGGACAATGAGTGAATAAACTATGTGTACAGAACCAGCATTTACCACAAGTAATGTTTATTTTTGTAACTACTTTCTTATCTAAAATATCTTTAGGAACATTTTTACCTACTTCAACAACTTTACCGCATATTTCATGTCCCGGTATTAAAGGTTTTTTAAACAGCCTATATGTTCCCTTATAAAATGCTTTATCAGTACCACATATTCCTACAGCATCAACCTTAATTAGAACCCAGTTTTTCCTTATACGTGGTATTTTTACATCTTCAACACTTAAGTCATAAGCCCCATGGAGCCTAGCAGCAAGCATAGTTAAACACCTGATTCTACGAGGAAAAATGAGGTAATTTAGATAGATTAAAGTATTTAATGGACGCATTTGGGCTAAGAAAATATTAGCTTCTAAGGTAGTTAAAACGGTTAGGAGATAGTATTGGTGGAAAAGACATCTAGGATACCGGGTTTCTATAAGTTAAGTATTAATGAAAGACTTAAGCTGGTTAAGGAGTTTTCAGGTTTAACAGAAGAAGACGTACAGGTTATTAAAAACTTTGGAAATTTAGGTGAAAAATTAGCCGATGCTATGATAGAGAACGTTATAGGCGGTATGAGCTATCCTTTTGCTGTAGCAGTAAACTTTATGATTAATGGTAAAGAATACTTAGTTCCCATGGTTTTAGAAGAACCCTCAGTTGTTGCTGCTGCAAGTAATGCTGCAAGGTTTATGAGAAGGGATGGAGGTATTAAAGCGAAAGCTGAAGCATCTCTAATGATAGGTCAAATACAGGTAATTAACTTATTAAATCCTAACTATGCGAAAATGCTTGTTTTAGAACATAAAAACGAGATTTTAGACTTAGCTAATCAGCAGGACTCTGTTTTAGTTAGGTTAGGCGGTGGAGCTAAAGATGTTGAAGCTAGAATCATAGATACCCGTATAGGCCCCATGCTTATAGTTCATCTAATAGTTGATGTTAAGGATGCTATGGGTGCTAATGCTGTAAACACCATGTGTGAAGCAGTAGCTCCTTTAATAGAGAAAATTACCGCTGGAAAAGTTCTGCTAAGAATAATCTCTAATAATGCTGTAAAGAGACTTGTTAGAGCTTGGGTTAAAGTATACAAGGAAGATATTGGTGAAGAAGTTATTGACGGTATAGTTGCAGCCTCAGCTTTTGCAGAAGCAGACCCTTATAGAGCAGTTACTCACAATAAAGGCATTATGAATGGCATTATCGCTATAGCTTTAGCTACAGCCCAAGACCATAGAGCAATTGAAGCAGGAGCCCACGCATATGCTGCTAGATCAGGAACATACAAGCCTCTTTCAGTATGGGAAAAAGATGATGAAGGCAACCTTGTTGGAACATTAGAACTGCCTTTAGCCGTAGGTGTTGTTGGCGGTGCCACTAGAACCCATCCAGTAGCTAAGGTTGCTCTTAAAATTTTAGGTGTTAAAACAGCTAAGGAACTTGCGGAAATTATGGCAGCCGTAGGTTTAGCTCAAAACTTCGCAGCTTTAAGAGCCTTAGTTACTGAAGGTATTCAGAAAGGACATATGAAGCTTCATGCTAGAAACATAGCTATAATGGCTGGTGCTAAAGGGGAGCTTATAGATAAAGTTGCTGAAATAATGATTAAAGAAGGGAAAATAAGGTATTCTAGAGCAGTTGAAATACTTAAAAACATACTTAAAAAACGCTAAGGGCGCTAACTCTTATCCGTAAACTCCTAACAACCTAGTTTATGAAAAACAGATAGATGGTTAGACTAAAGTGATTAAAGTAAAGCTAATACGCTACACTCTGGAAGGCGAGAAATTAGTTGCTGTAGCAGCTAAGCAAAGTCTTTCAAGAAAACCTTTCGAATATCAATGGGAAAGAATGTCTGACAAAGAAGTAGAGACCTGGATTAAGGAAACATTAAAGAGAAATCATTTATCACCATGGGAACACTCTGTTTATACATTTGTAATAGAAGGTATTTCGCGGGCATGTAGCCACCAATTAGTGAGACATAGAATAGCTAGCTACACTCAGCTTTCCCAAAGGTTTGCTAAAATGATTAAAGAATATTTTAGTGTAGTAGAGCCTCCAAGAATTGTTAAAAATGATGAAGCATCAAAAATTTTCAATGAAGCAATATCTAAAGCTTATGAAGCTTACGTTAGACTTTTAGATTTAAACATACCTCCAGAAGATGCACGCTACGTTTTACCTCAAGCAATAACAACGAAAATAGTTGTAACAATGAATGCTAGAGAGTTAAGACACTTTTTCGGTTTAAGAACATGCTTTAAAGCACAATGGGAAATAAGGTATGTGGCTTGGAAAATGAGAGAAGAAGTAATGAAAGTTCACCCTCTTCTCTTCAAATGGACGGGTCCAAGATGTATAAATGTTGAAAACACTTCAAGAAAAGGAGAACCAATAACTGTTGAAGATGTAATAGAAGATAAAGTAAAGTTCACTATTGAACGATGTCCTGAAAACATGGCCAAAGAGCAGATACCCTACTGCGTAAGAAGATCATTGAATATAATTAACACTCTCAAATAAAATTAGCTTTAACCAATCTTATTTGCTACAATAGTGTTTTATCTATGCATAATTGTTTCTTTAATTAGTTTAAGTAGTTAAAAAATAACCCTCCGCGCTTGCACCCCTCTTCATCACTCTGTACGAAGGGCGCGTTCTTCATCGGGCTAACTATTTATAAGATCACTAAGCATCTTAAACTTTTACCTTTAATGCTAAAAGAAAACGCCTCGGTGCCGGGAGAGTCTTCACCGAACTCAGTCTATGTCCCGACAGCACCTCATCGGCTTCCACGGTCAGGGCCGGCCCAGCCATGTCATCTTTTAATCCTTAGGGGCGTGAGCTAACCCTTCATCCCGTAATGTACCCCGGCGACCGGCTCCCCCTCATTGCAAACCCTATTTCAGGGTTTCTCAGGGAGAGTGCGAGAGCCAGGGGCCGTGATTTAGTTTTATTTACTGGAATTATTTAAGTTTAACATCGTTAGCTCCTATGGTTAGCTATTGTAGAGAGGATGGACACTATTTTGTATGCTAAAAATTAATATAGCTATGGATTCTTTAAGTTAATAG
>Ga0190367_1000888_pt1 | contig 19178 bp, 15 predicted proteins | sample 4872181011_MG_FD_171838 | JGI IMG/M metagenome (GOLD analysis project Ga0190367, IMG submission 171838) | Hydrothermal vent microbial mat bacterial communities from Southern Trench, Guaymas Basin, Mexico - 4872-18-10-11_MG | ecosystem: Environmental > Aquatic > Marine > Hydrothermal vents >...
GCAATAAGTTCATCTCTTTTTAGAAGAGGAGAATGACCTTTCTTTATTACCTCAATCTTTGGATATTTTGATCTTTTATAGCCTTCAGCAATAATCAGATCCACATCAAAAAAAACTGAAAGCTCTTCTAAGCTATGATCATGATCTACATCCATAATAATTCCAATCCTTTTTGGAGATGAGATAGCAGTTGCATCTGCTCCTGCTTTTTTAAACCTCCAGCTGTCTTTTCCTTCCCTGTCAAACTCAAATCTGTCATGTGGGTCATGTTTTATAACAGCTATCCTGAGACCTTTTTTCTTTAGCTCTGGAACAAGCCTTTCTATAAGAGCTGTCTTTCCTGACTTTGATCTTCCAACAACACATATAATCCTCATTTTTATTCCACATAAACAGGTTCTCTCATAATAAGAGAAATTGCAGAAGATGCCTTTTCAGAAAGTTCTGGATGAGTGTCCTTAAGGTTTGTTATCTGACGAAGGTGATCTACTGTTCTTATGACAAGTGAAGCCATGTCTCCTTCATCCATTGGAACAGCTTTAAGGACATCTTCCCAGCTAAAACCCTTTGCCCAGAGATATACTGCAACTCCTACAGGAAAAAGAAGTGAAGGATCTTCAAATCCTCTTTTTCTTTTGAGTTCCCTTATCTGTTTTATGCTTTTCAGGATCTTTCTGAAGACCTTTCTAAAACTTTTTATTTCAGAAGCTTCTTCAAGTCTGAAATACAAATCTTGACTTCTGTCCCATACAAATGGTGCAACAGCACCTGCAAGCTCTTCAGGAGAAAGACCATCCATTGCACCTTTTCTTATTGCTTCTGCAATAAGAAGAGGATGATCAATTCTTAGCTTTGATGCCCATATTCCATCAGGAGTAAGCCTGTTATTTTCATCTACAAATCCTGTAAGCTTTAGAAACTTGAGATGTTTATTAAAGCTTTTCCAAAGCCAGTTTGTTGTTTTTCCATAACGGATCCTTTCCTGATATTTTGCAAATGATCTTTCAAGAAGCTCTTTTATGTCATCTGGTTCATGAGAGAGAAGAAGATTAAGTGTCATGGAAAAGTTTATGTAAAGCTGACTTGATATTGGCTCTGGAGGAGACTTCCAGAGTCTATATATGAGCTCTGGATCCTGATGTGCAGCAGGAAATATAAAAGCAAAACCTATATTGTCCTTTCCTCTTCGGCCTGCTCTTCCTATCATCTGATGAAATTCTGTTGCTGTAAGATCAACAAATTCATGACCATTGTATCTGTCAGACTGGATGAGGACTACTGTCCTTGCAGGAAAGTTTACTCCTGCTGCAACAGTTGTTGTTGAAAATATTGCTTCAAGAAGACCCTTGTTCATGAGGTGTTCTATAAGGAGTTTCCAGTATGGAAGCTGTCCTGCATGATGACTTGCAACGCGTGAGTTTATGAGAACAGAAAGGTGTTTGTGTCCTTTAAGGTGAGGATAATATTCAAGGAATTTCTTTACCTCTTTTTTAAGTCTTCTTTTTATCTGTCTGTCACCTTGTGTAGGAGGACATGAAAAGATTGCTTCATCACAGTCTCTTCTTGATTTCAGGAAGAATATTGCAGGAAGGAGATTCAGTTCTCTCAGATACGATATTATCCTTCCATAGTCTATCTTTTCATATACAAGACCAGATATCTTTTTTATCTTTGGATTTAGCTTTCCTTTTTTTTCAAAAGGAACAACTGTTCCATCAGGAAGCATTGATATAAGCTGAAGAGGGACAGGTCTTTTTGTAGCCTTTACAATTTTTACCTCCTTTCCTTTTATCTCCTTAAGCCATCCTGCAATCTCTTCTGGATTTGATATTGTTGCAGAAAGAAGAAGGAGTCTTATTCTTGGAGGCATATATATAAGAGTTTCTTCCCATACAACTCCTCTTTCTTCATCATTCATATAGTGAGCTTCATCAAGTATTACAAGATCTGCATTCAGGCTCCCTCCTTCATGCATTGCATCATATAGCTGATTTCTAAGTATTTCTGTTGTTCCAACTATTATAGGAGCATCTGGATTTTCTTTTCTGTCTCCTGTAAGTATTCCACATTTTGATGGTCCAAATTTCTGTATAAACTGGACATAGATGGAATTTGAAAGTGCTTTCAAAGGAGATGCATACCAGATCCTTCCTCCTCTTTCAAGATACATCCTTGTTGCCTGTTCTGCTATCCATGTCTTTCCAGATCCTGTAGGTGCACATACAAGGACATCATACTGGTCTATAAGGTCAAGTGCTTCAAGCTGGAATGGATCTGGTATGAATTCCTCTTTTGGTTTTCCTATCTTTTCAAGAACAGACGAAAGTGAAGGATCAACAGTTGGTCTTTTTGGCATAAAAAAGGCTTTTTTCTTCTTTTTTGTTAAAGCCTTTGCAAAAGTCCTCATATCCTCTCCAGAACAGTTTTTGATACAAGATTCATGTCTTCAAGATAATTTTTTGAAAGATAAGAAAAATCTATTTTCTTTATCTCGTCTCCTACAGTAAGTTTCTTTCCACATCCATATGCTATTGTAATTCCATTTACAAAAAGCTTCTCCATTGCCTCTTTTACAAAAAGTCTTGATGCTGCTTTTATAAAATCTTCTCCATCAGCTGCTTTATGACAAAGGGAATCTGCTATCTCACACCAGGTTATAATGTCTGCAAGAAGAAAAAGTATGTGCTGTTCTTTTGAAAGCTTCTGCTTTCTTATCTCCTTTATAAGCTCATTCAGAATTCTTATTCCTTTTGAAAGAGCAGGACCATATGTATCTTCTGGAATCTTTTCTAAGGAATCAGCCATCCTGCTGTAAAACTCTCCTTTTGACCTTACAGTATCCCTCATCCTGAATGTTGATATTATGTTTCTCTGGATCTCACTTGTCCCTTCATATATCGTAAGTATCCTTGCATCTCTCTTTATCTTTTCCACCTCATACTCTCTCATATAACCATATCCACCAAGTGCCTGAATCCCATCGTTTGCAATGCTGTCTGCAATCTCTGAAGAAAAATACTTTGCTATTGATCCTTCTGCATGAAGATCTTTTTCCCCTTTGTCTATCCTTTTTGCTACTTTTTCTATGTATGCTCTTGCTGCTTCTAATTTTACAGCATTTGGAGCAATAAATCTATGGGTATAACCCTGTTTTTCTGAAAGTGTTGTTCCAAACTGAACCCTTTCTTTTGAATACTTTATAACCCTTTCAAGAGATGCAGTTCCTGCACCAAGACCAAATGTTGCTACCATAAGTCTCGTATATCCAAATACCTCATTTGCCTGTTTCAGACCTTCACCTTCTTTAAGTCCTATAAGGTTTTCTTTTGGGACATAAAGATCCTCAAAACTGAGTGCACATGTATTTGACGCCCTTATTCCATGTTTATCCTCATCCCTTCCAGTAATAAGACCTTTTTCTCCTTTTTCTGCTATAAAAAATGATGGGCCATCTGGAGCACGAGCAAGTATTGTATACATGTCTGCAACACATCCATTCGTAATAAACTGCTTTGTTCCATTCAGCTTATATCCCTTAAGGACTCCATTTTCATAAACCCTTTCAGCCTTTGTCCTTATTGCCTGAACATTTGATCCTGCTTCAGGCTCTGTTACACAGTATGCAACAATGAGTCCTTCTTCTGCTATTCTTCTTATAAATTTTTCCTTCTGCTCTTCTGTTGCACCAACCCTCAGTGGATCCATACCAAGACAGATTCCAAGAAAAGATGTTGCAATTGCAAGATCCATCTTTGCCATCCTTTCAGAAATCAGTGCAATATCTGATGCACCTGCACCAAGCCCTCCATATTCTTCTGGGATAAATACAAGATGAAGTGCCATTTCAGGACTCAGCATAAATCTTATTATCTCTTCTGGAAATCTTCCTTCTTTGTCAAGCTCAAGCTTTTTCTCAGCAGAAAGCCAGTCTTTTTCAAACTTATCCAGTGTATCAAGGATCATATTGAGTGTCTCTCTGTCCATAAGATCTTCTCCTTACAGGTTTTTAAGAATAAGCTCTCTTGCAATCTTTGGATCAGCCTTTCCTTTTGTCTTTTTCATAACCTGACCTAAGAGGAAGTTTATTGCTTTTTCCTTTCCTGCCTTTATGCTTCTTACTGTATCTGGATTTTTCTCTATCACTTCTTTTACTATCTGTTCAAGAATGGATCTTTCATGAAGGACTTCTATCTTTTTCTCCTTTATTATCTCTTCAGGCTTTTTCCCTTTCTTAAACATCTCATCAAGAACAGCCTTTCCTATCTGATCAGTCAGTCTTCCCTGAGATACAAGATTTACGAGTTGAGAAAGATCTTCTGGACTTACTGGACATCTTTTTATATCCATTGAAGATTCTTTAAGAAGTCTAAAAAGTTCATTTGTTATCCAAAGACAAAGCCTTCTGTAATCCTTACAGAACCTTGAAGCTTCTTCAAAATAATCTGCAACCTCCTTTCTTCTTGTAAGAAGAAGGACATCCTTTTTGGAAAGACCATACTTTTTAACAAATCTCTTTATCCTTTCTGAAGGAAGTTCTGGCATCCTTTTCTTTATCTCCTCTAAGAAATCCCTATCTATTCTTATTTCAACAAGATCAGGATCTGGAAAATATCTGTAATCTGGAGCATCTTCTTTTGTTCTCATAGGAACTGTTATCTTTCTTTTTTCATCAAAAAGTCTTGTTTCCTGAGCAGGTCTTTTTCCAGACTTAAGCAGTTCTATCTGTCTTTTTATTTCATATTCAATTGCTTCAAGGATAAACTTAAAAGATGCAATATTCTTTATCTCTGTCCTTTCATTAAGCCTTTCTTCTCCCTTTCTTCTTACAGATACATTTACATCACACCTGAACTGTCCTTTTTCAATTATACAATCACTTACTCCTATGTATTGAAGGATCTGTCTTACTGTCTCAAGATACCTTCTTGCTTCTTTAATTGATCTTACAGGTCTCCTGTGATCAGATACGATCTCTATAAGTGGAACTCCTGCTCTGTTAAAATCAACAAGACTGTATCCATCTTCAAGATGAATAAGTCTTCCTGCATCCTCTTCAAGATGAATCCTCTTTATCCCTACCTTATACGGACTTCCATCATCTGCCTCTATCTCAACATATCCGTCTTCGCAGAGAGGATATTCATACTGACTTATCTGATATCCTTTTGGAAGGTCTGGATAAAAATAGTTCTTTCTTGCAAAGACTGCCTTTTCGTTTATCCTGCAATTTAGAGCAAGTCCTGCCATTATACAGTATTCAACTGCTTTTTTGTTCAAGACAGGAAGTGTTCCTGGCTGTCCTGTGCATACAGGACATATATGTGTATTTGGTTGTGCATCAGGATCTACTTTGCAGGAACAGAAAAGTTTTGATCTTGTTTTAAGTTCAGCGTGTATTTCAAAACAGATTACTGGTTCAAACTCCATCTTTCAGCCTCTCATAAAAGTGTGCTAATTTTATAATGAGATCTTCTCTGAATGCATCTGCTATTATCTGTAGTCCTACAGGAAGTCCATCAACATATCCACATGGAATACTTATTGCTGGAAGTCCTGCAAGGTTTACTGAAACAGTATATATGTCTACAAGATACATCTTCAGTGGATCATCTATCCTTTCACCAATCCTGAAAGGAAGAACAGGACTTACTGGAGTTATTATACAGTCTACTTTTGAAAAAGCATTTTTGAAATCCTCCCTTATAAGTGTTCTTACCTTAAGTGCCTTTAGATAATATGCCTCATAGTATCCTGCAGAAAGGACATATGTTCCAAGAAGTATCCTTCTTTTTACCTCTTTTCCAAATCCCTTCATCCTTGTCTTCTCATACATTTCTATTATCCCTGAACCATTTGCCCTATAGCCATACTTTACTCCATCATATCTTGCAAGGTTGCTACTTGCCTCTGCAGTTGCAATTAGATAATATGTGCTTATTGCATACCTTGTATGAGGAAGAGATATGTCTTCTACAGCTGCTCCATTTTCTTCAAGCTTCTTTACTGCATCCATTATCTTTTCCTTTATCCTTTCATCTATTCCTTCAACGAAATACTCCTTTGGAATCCCTATCCTTATTCCTTTTATATCCTTCCACAGAGCCTCTTTCATATCAGGAAATGGAAAAGGAGCAGATGTTGTATCCTTTGGATCATGACCACAGATATAATTTAGAATCCTTGCACAGTCTTCTACAGTTTTGCAGATAGGTCCTATCTGATCAAGTGAAGAAGCATATGCAATGAGACCATATCTTGAAACCCTTCCATATGTAGGCTTGAATCCTACTACTCCACAGAATGCAGAAGGCTGTCTTATAGATCCTCCAGTATCTGATCCAAGGGAAGCTATTGCTTCAGAAGCAGCAACTGCTGCAGCAGATCCTCCACTTGATCCTCCAGGGACATAACCTTCTTTTATTGGATTCTGTGTTGGTCCAAATGCACTTGTCTCTGTAGATGATCCCATACCAAACTCATCCATATTTGTCTTTCCAACAATTACTGCACCAGCTTTAAGAAGTCTTTCTACTGCTGTTGCACTGTATGGAGGAATATAATTCCTTAAGATATTTGATCCACATGTTGTCCTTATTCCTTTTGTGCATATATTGTCCTTTATTGCAAAAGGAATACCGTCAATTTCTGAAAGCTCTTCTCCTTTCAGATATCTCCTTTCTGAAAGTCTTGCCTGCTTTCTGGCAACCTCCTCAGTAACCGTTATAAATGCATTTATCTTTGGTTCTTTTTCTTCTATCCTCTTCAGAACAGAAGAAAGGATATCAGAAGGAGATATCTCTTTTTTTTTCAAAAGCCTGTAAAGCTCTGAAGCACTGAGTTCACATAGCTCCATCATATCACCTTTGGAACTTTAAAATAGTCTCCTTCTCTTTCTGGTGCACAGTTCAGTATCTTTTCCCTTTCTCCATCTTCTTTTACCTCATCTTCTCTCCATACATTCTTCATCTGAAGAACAGCTGCTGTAGGAGGAACATCTTCTGTATTGACTTCATTCAGCTGTTCTACATAACTCAGAATCTTTGAAAGATCTTTTGAAATAAGATCCAATTCTTCTTCATCAAGATTAAGTCTTGCAAGTCTTGCTATGTGCAGGACATCATCTTCTTTTATCTTCTTTTCTGTTTTCCTTCTTTCCTCCTTAAAAGAATCCTCAAGACCTATTCCAAGCTCCTCAAGCTGATCTTTTTCTACATCTGAAGGCGCTCCAGTTAAAGGACATATTGCCTTTCTGTTTTTTGGAAATGCTATGACATCCCTTATAGAGTTTGCATTAAGAAGAATTGCAACGAGTCTGTCTATTCCAAGAGCAATTCCACCATGAGGAGGAGCACCATATCTTAATGCATTCAGGAAGAAACCGAATTTTTTTTCAGCTTTTTCACTGCTAAGACCTATTGCAGAAAATACCTTTTTCTGAATGTCCAGTCTATTTATCCTTATGCTTCCTCCACCAATCTCTTCTCCATTTATTACGACATCATATGATCTTGCCTTTATCTTCAAAAGACTATCCTTATCAGATGGATCAAAGTCTTCTTTTGGCATTGTAAATGGATGATGAACCGTATGAATCCTGCCATCCTTTAGCTCAAACATAGGAAAATCAGTAATCCATACAGGCTTATATATTCCTTTTTTAATAAAACCACATCTTTTTGCAAAATCTATCCTGAGCTCTCCAAGTACCCTGTTTAAAAGCTCTCTGTCAGTATCTGCTATCATTATAAGGACATCACCTTCTTTTGCATCAAATCTTTCTCTTATTGCTTCAAGTTCAGATTCTTTAAAAAACTGAACAATATTTGACTGAAGCCTTCCATCTATGAGCTTCATCCATGTCATGCCTTTTGCACCAAAAGAAGGAGCTATCTTCATTGCATATTCATTTTGAAGAAGATTTTTGCTAAGTCTTTCTGCCATCCCCCTTATACAGAAACCTTTTACATATCCTCCTTTTTCAACAATCCTTCTGAATATAGAATATCCTGTATCTTTCACGATATCTGTTATCTCTTTGAATTCCATATCAAAACGAAGATCTGGTTTATCTGTTCCAAATCTTTCAATTGCCTCATCATATGTATATCTTGGAAAAGGTCTCCTTAGTTCTATTCCACAAAGATTAAAAACCCTTACAAGAAGCTCTTCTACTGTCTCATATATGAACTCTTCATCAATAAACGATGCCTCTATGTCAAGCTGAGTAAATTCTGGCTGTCTGTTCTGTCTCAGATCCTCATCCCTGAAACACCTTGCTATCTGGAAATATCTGTCAAATCCACCTATCATAAGAAGCTGTTTAAAGAGCTGTGGTGATTGTGGAAGGGCATAAAACTTTCCTTTATGCAGTCTGCTTGGAACAAGATAGTCTCTTGCACCTTCAGGAGTGCTTTTTGTAAGATAAGGAGTCTCTATTTCTATAAATCCTTTTTCATGAAGGAAGTCTCTTATACACTTTATTATCTCATATCTTTTCTTTAGCCTTTCCTGAACAGATGGTCTCCTGAGATCAAGATATCTGTATTTGAGTCTAAGCTCTTCATCCACATTTTCTGGACTTGATTTAAGCTTTTCTCCATATACCATAGCCTTTTCTGAGATTTGAAAAGGAAGGATATCTGATTTGGAAATAACAGTAAGATCATATGCTATAACCTCTATTTGTCCTGTTTCAAGATAAGGATTTTCTGTCCCTTTTTCTCTTCTTCTTACTTTACCAGCTACCTGTATAACATATTCCTCCCTTAGCTCTTTACTCAATGTATATGCCTTCTTGCTTTTCTCAGGATCAAATACGACCTGAACAATCCCTGAACTGTCTCTTAAGTGAATAAACAGAAGGTTTCCGTGATCTCTTATAGCATCTACCCATCCCATAAGTATTACATCTTTTCCTGAATCAGAAAGCCTGAGCTTTCCACAATATGACCTTTTTCTCCAATCCATTTCTTTCTCCTAAGGATTTGGCTATCAAAATATATAGGATATAATTTTTATGTTCAAGGTAAAAGTAAATTCTTGACCAAAAAAAGTAGCCTGATAAAATATTGCATCCAAAAAAGGAGGTGATCTTATGCCAAATACAAAATCTGCTCTAAAAAGAATGAGGCAGAATGAGAAAAGAAGACTCAGAAATAAGGCTTACAGGACAAGGGTAAAGAATGTTATAAAAAAGATAAGACAGTTTGTTGAAAATAATGATCTGGAAAATGCACAGAAAGCACTTCCTGAAGCAGTATCAATAATACAGAAGGTTGCAGCAAAGGGAATAATTCATAAAAATAATGCCTCAAGAAAGATCTCAAAACTCTATCGCATGGTAAATGAATTAAAGAACAGGTTAGAAAAACAAGCAAAAGAAGCACAGGCTTCTTAAGAACACATCTCTATTATAACCTGTTCTAAGATAAGCTGTGGAGATATTGAAGTTGATTTTATAAGTGAGTCTGCTCTGTAAAGTTGAGAAAAGGCATTGTCTATTTCTTTTTCGTTCCAGTGCTTGCTCTGCTCAAATATCTTTTTTGCTAAAAAACTGTGTATCTGCAATTCCTTTTCTATCTTCTTTACATCACCACCTTTTTTTACTATATCCTTTGCCTCCTGAATAAGTCTCAGCTGTCTTATAATCATTCCTACTGTTGCAAGTGCTTTATCCTTTCCTTCTCTTTCCATGTAGCTTTTCAAGATCTTTAATGTCTCAGAAAGATTTCTTGCAAAAAGACTATCTATAAGCTCAAATATGGTGAAATCTCTTGAAGAAGATACGATCTCTTTTACCTCCTCTATTCCTATCCTTCTTTTTCCATAACACAGGAGTTTTTCAAGTTCAGAAGAAAGCTCATCTAAGTTGTTTCCTACTGACTGATATAGAAGATAACAGGCTTCATCTTCTATTTCCATTCCCATATCTTTTGCTTTTGACTTTATCCAGGATAAAGCCTGCTGTTCATTAAACTGCCTGAAGTTTACTGCTTTTCCTTTTTCTTTTATATACTTAAAAAAGCCGTTTTCAAAATCTGGTTTTTTTGCAGAAAATATAATACAGGCAGAACTGGAAGGATTTTTAAGATAATCAAGAAGTCTTTCAAGAAGAGATACTTTTATCTTTTCTGTGCTTCTTACTACAAGAAGCTTCATCTTAGACATAAAAGGTGAAGATCTTGCAAATTCTAGTATAGGAGAAATATCTGACAGTTCATCTCCATAGATTATCCGAAAATTAAACTGTCTTAGCTCTTCTTCAATCAAACTTTTCCTTAACTCGTCTATTATCCTTGCTTTCTGGAATTCATTATCTCCGTAGAAGAGATAATAAGGAGAGAGTTCTCCTTTTTTTAAGTGAAGGAGAACTGTTTCTGGATAAAGATCTTTTTGCATCAGAATCTTTCCATTGTCCTGAGATATATTCTCTGAGCAATCTGTTCTCCTATGTATCTAAGTGCACGCATCTCATTAGATCTCGTAAACATCGGATCAGCATGTGGATCCACACTATATGGAGCCTTTTCTCTAAAAGTAGCCTTCCATATAACTTTTCCTTTTCTTCTGTCTATAAGCATTGCTTCCATCTTTACTTTTAGCCATCTTGCACTTATAACCTCATATCTTCCTTCCCTTACAGTATAGCTTATAGGCTCTCTTTTTATTTCCACTATCTTTGCTATAAGAATGACATCTGCTTTATATTCTGGAACGATGCGAAGTTTTGAATGACTTATAAACTGTCTTCTTATCATTTTAGTAATCTCTGCTTCAAATCCAAGTTGTGAAGAAGGACTTTTTATTATAGGTATTGCTATTTTCCTTGCATCAAGAGAAACAGGATACTTCGTAGATCTCAGATGATATCCACATCCAAAAAAGAAAATAAATGAAAGCAAGAAAAGCCTTTTCATGCAGCAACTATGTTTATAAGCTTATCCTTAACAAATATAATCTTTCTTATCTTTTTTCCTTCTATATGCCTTTTGACCTTGCTGTCAGAAAGTGCCATCTCTTTAATCTTCTCTTCAGAAGTCCCTGCTGGAACCTCTATCCTGCTTCTAAGCTTTCCATTTACCTGAATAACAATAAGCCTTTTTTCCTCTTCAATTGAAGAAGGATCCCATCTTGGCCAGCTTATATTTATAAGATATTCCTCATGACCAAGCATATGCCAGAGTTCCTCTGTTATGTGAGGGACAAATGGAGAAAGAAGAATTATGGCTGTTTCAACTGCTTCTTTTATAACTGACCAGGATAAGCTGTCTTTTGCCTTTGGAACAGCCTGATATATCTCATTTACAAGTTCCATAATAGCAGATATTGCAGTATTGAAATGAAAACGATTTTCTATTTCTTCTGTTACCTTCTTTATCGTCTGATGTGTCTTTCTGTGAAGGCTTCTTATTCCATCAGAAAGTCCCTGAATACCACCTTTATATGCCTCTGTGTTTTTAAGGTTTTCAAAGTTTTCTGTAACAAGCCTCCAAAGTCTGTTCAAAAATCTATAAGCACCTTCTACTCCCTGATCATTCCAGTCAAGATCCTTTTCAGGAGGTGCTGCAAAAAGACAGAATAGCCTTACTGTATCTGCTCCATATCTCTTTATGAGATCTTCTGGATCTACAATGTTCTTCTTTGACTTTGACATCTTTGTGCTCTTTCCAGTCTCTACAGGAGATCCACAGTGAATGCATCTTTCATCCTTTACCTCATCAGGATAAAGATATCCATGACGAGGACACCTCTTTGTCTCCTTACAGACCATACCTTGTGTTAGAAGATTCTCAAAAGGTTCACTGAAGCTTACATATCCAAGATCACGAAGAACTCTTGTAAAGAATCTTGAATAGAGGAGATGAAGTATTGCATGTTCTATTCCACCAATGTATTGATCTACTGGAAGCCACTTTTCTACCTTTTCTTTTTCAAATGGTCCTTCCTTATAATCCGGAGAGATATATCTCAGGAAATACCAGGATGATTCCACAAATGTATCCATTGTATCTGTCTCTCTTTTTGCTTTTCTGCCACACTTAGGACATGTAGTCTCATAGAATGATGGTTCAAATGGAAGTGGAGATCTTCCATCAGGAAGAAGATCAAGGTCAGTAGGAAGAACAACAGGAAGCTGATCTTCTGGAACAGGAACTTCTCCACACCTTTCACAGTATACAATAGGAATAGGTGTTCCCCAGTAGCGCTGTCTTGATATTCCCCAGTCTCTGAGTCTGTATGAAACTGTCTCATATCCAAGACCTTTTTCCTGAAGATACTTCACTATATTCTTCATTGCCTCTCTGTTATCCTGCCCTGTAAATGGTCCTGAATTTACAAGGATCCCATCTCCCTCATATGCTTTTTCCATTTCTTCTTCAGAAAGTTCTTTGTCTTTTGGCTTTATTACGACTTTGATCTTCAGCCCATACTTTTTTGCAAACTCAAAGTCTCTCTGATCATGTGCAGGGACACACATTATTGCACCTGTTCCATATTCAAAAAGGACAAAGTTTGCAACATATATAGGAATCCTTTCTCCTGTAACTGGATTTATACAGTATCTTCCTGTAAAGACACCTTCTTTTTCTGCTCCTTCAGCTGCCCTAAGATACGCCTCTTTCTTTAATGTCTTTTCTATAAACGAAAGGACTTCCTTTTCCTGTGGAAGACCTTTTACAAGCTCCTTTATCTTTGGATGTTCTGGTGCAAAACAGAGAAATGTTGCACCATAAATTGTATCTGGTCTTGTTGTAAATACTTCTATCAGATCGTCTTCTCCTTCAAGTTGAAACTTTATTATTGCTCCCTTACTTTTTCCTATCCAGTTCTTCTGCATCGTAAGGACCTTTTCTGGCCATCCTTTAAGCCTGTCGCACCATTCAAGAAGTTCATCAGCATATGCAGTAATCTTAAAGAACCAGCTTTCCATTTCCTTTTTTACGACCTCCTGATCCGTATGTCTCCAGCACCTTCCATTTTCTACCTGTTCATTTGCAAGGACACTCTGACATTTATCACACCAGTTTACGAGTGTCCTTTTTTTGTAAACAAGTCCTTTTTCATACATCTTCAAAAATATAAGCTGTTCCCACTTGTAATATTCAGGATCACATGTCCTTATTTCCCTATCCCAGTCATAGCTAAATCCCAATCTCTTTAGCTGTCTTTTCATGTTCTCTATGTTCTCATATGTCCACTTTGCAGGATGAACTCCATGTTCTATTGCTGCATTTTCTGCAGGAAGACCAAATGCATCCCATCCCATAGGATGAAGAACATCATAGCCCTGCATCCTTTTATACCGTGCAATAACATCTCCTATCGTATAGTTTCTCACATGTCCCATATGTATTCTTCCAGAAGGATAAGGGAACATCTCAAGAACATAATATTTCTTCTTTCCTGGATCATCTTTTGTCTTAAAAAGTCCTTCCTCTTCCCATATCTTTTGCCACTTTTCCTCTATCTTTTCAGGATTATACCTCACCTGCATTTTCCTCTCCTTTTATCATAGTATTGTATATATTGTCCAATATGCCATTTACAAAGCTATATGATTCATTTTCTCCACCAAACTTTTTTGCAAGCTCTATTGCTTCATTTATGGATACCTTTGGAGGAATGTCATCTCTGTAAAGCATCTCATATACTGCAAGTCTGAGTATGGACTTGTCAACCTTTGCCATCCTGTGAAGTCTCCAGTTTTTTGAAGCTCTTTCTATTATTCTATCTATCTCTTCTCTGTTTTCCCATACACCAAAGACGAGCTCCTTAGAAAAAGGATCTATCTTTTTGTTAAAGTTTTTGCATATAAGATTCCATGCCTCTTCAGGAGAAGAGGCTTCAAAGTCAAGACTAAAAAGAACCTGAAGAGCAAGCTCCCTTGCCTTTCTTCTTTTTTTCCACATAATATGGAAGGATTATATCTTTTTGAAAAGATTTGCCATTTCTATTGCAGAAATTGCTGCACTGAATCCTTTATTCCCAAGCTTAGATCCTGCTCTTTCTATTGCCTGCTCAAGTGTATCTGTAGTAAGAATACCAAATACTACGGGAACTTCTTGTTCAAGTGATACTGTTGCAATTCCTTTTGCAACTTCTGAAGCAATATATTCAAAATGTGGTGTTTCACCTCTTATGACAGCACCAAGACAGATTATAGCATCATATCTTTTTGTCTTTGCAATCCTTTTTGCAGTAACAGGGATCTCAAATGAACCAGGAACATAAAAGACAGTTATATCATCCTCTTTACATCCATGTCTCAGAAGTGCATCCATTGCACCTTCAAGAAGTCTCTTTGTAATGAACTCATTAAACCTGCTTACTATGATTGCAAACTTGAGATCCTTTGCAATAAGATTTCCCTGAATAACATTCATTTAGTTCTCCTCCATCTTCTTCTTAAGTATATCCATTATATGTCCAAGCTTTTGACATTTTGTAAGGAGATATTTCTCGTTTTCTGGTCTTGGAGGTATCTCAATTGGAACCCTTTCTGTTACTTCAAGTCCAAATCCCTGAAGTCCTACGATCTTTCTTGGATTGTTCGTAAGAAGTCTCATCTTCTTTACTCCAAGAGCTACAAGTATCTGTGCACCAATTCCATATTCTCTAAGATCTGGCTTAAATCCAAGCTTCTCATTTGCCTCAACTGTATCATATCCCTTTTCCTGAAGCTCATATGCCTTAATCTTATTTGCAAGTCCTATTCCTCTTCCTTCCTGATCATGAAGATATACAATTACACCTTTTCCTTCTTTCTGTATAAGCTCCATTGACTTCCTCAGCTGATCACCACAATCACACCTGTATGAACCAAATACATCTCCTGTAATGCATTGTGAATGAACCCTTACAAGAACAGGCTCATCTGGCTTTATCTCTCCTTTTACGAGTGCAATATGCTCATCCTTGTTTATCTTATTCCTAAATGCCACTATTTTAAATTCACCATATGGAGTTGGAAGATGTGCTTCTGCAACCTTTTCAACAAGCCTTTCTGTCCTCATTCTATATGCAATAAGATCAGCTATTGTAACTATCTTTATTCCGTGCTTTTTTGAAAATTCCTCAAGATCTGGCATCCTTGCCATTGTCCCATCATCTTTCATAATCTCGCAGATAACAGCAGCAGGCTTAAGTCCTGCAAGCCTTGCAAGATCAACGGATCCCTCAGTCTGACCAGCCCTTACAAGAACACCTCCTTCCCTTGCCCTGAGTGGAAATACATGACCAGGACTTACGAGATCCTCTGGTTTTGCGTCATCCCTTATTGCAGTAAGTATTGTATGGGCTCTGTCATATGCAGATATTCCAGTAGTTACTCCATGTCTTGCTTCAATTGATACAGTAAATGCTGTTCCGAACTTTGATTCATTATTTGGGACCATAAGTGGAAGTCTAAGTTTGTCAACGATCTTTGGATCAAGTGCAAGACAGATAAGTCCTCTTCCATACTTTGCCATAAAGTTTATTGCTTCAGGAGTTACCTTTTCTGCAGCAATTGTGAGATCTCCTTCGTTTTCTCTGTCTTCATCATCTACGAGGATTATCATCTTTCCTTTTCTAAGTTCTTCAATTGCTTCTTCTATTGTTGCTCTTGGCATGGCCATCACTCCCTATATGAATCCATATTTTTTTAGTTTTTCTTCTGTTATACCCGATTCTTTTCTTTCCAAAAGCTTTTCCACATACTTCCCTATTATATCAGTTTCTATATTTACCAGGTCTATCCTTTTTCTCAAAATCGTTGTCCTTTTTGCTGTTTCTGGAATGATGTTTATCTCAAAAAAGCCTTTTTCACACCTGTTTACAGTAAGACTTATTCCATCTATTGCAACAGAACCCTTCTCAACTATGTATTTCAATATATCCTCATCTGCCTCAATCCTTATTATCCAGGACCTTCCACTTTTCATTTTTGAAACAATCCTTCCTATACCATCAACATGTCCAAGGACGATATGTCCACTTAAGCGATCTGAAAGCTTAACTGCTCTTTCTATGTTAACCAGATCTCCTGTCTTTAGCAAGCCTAATGTAGTCCGTGAAATCGTTTCCTTTGATACATCCATAAAAAGACATTCCTTATTCATATCTTTTACAGTAAGACACACTCCATCAACAGATATGCTTTCTCCCAGTTTACATTCAGAAGGAAGAAAAGGGGGATGAACTGCTATAGTCATGTCTTCATTTTTTCTTAAAACTGCTTTTATCTTACCAGTCCCTTCTATTATTCCAGTAAACATGTCTCAGAGAAGATCAGGAATAATCATCCATGAAACAGACCAGTTCTCCTCTTCTCTTCTAAGACAGACGATTCCAGCCATTCTAAAAGCTATTATATTCTTTTCTGGATCTCCTACAAGAAGAAGAGAAGAAAGTCTTGAAAGATGAGGAAGATGACCTACAATCATTATGTCTTCATCCATATTTTTTATTCTTTCAGCCCATACCTTTGGATCATCAAGTGGAGAAAGACTGTCCTTCTGAACAGGATCTATACCTATGGCATTTCCTATAATTTCTGCTGTCTCCCTTGCCCTTTCTTTTCCACTGTGAAATATAGAAGCTGGTTTTATTCCTGCATTTTTCAGAAAAGAAGCAATTTTTTGTGCATCCTTTTTTCCTTTTTCTGTAAGAGGTCTTTTTGGATCTTCTTCTTTACTTTTTGCCTCACCGTGCTGGACAAGATAAAGTTTCATAAAGCTTGACCTCCTTTTTGGAATTAAGTATAGAACCCGAACAAAAAGATAAACTATAATTATTCTGGTGTCAATTTTTATAGGGAGAGAAAAGATGGAGTATAAAAGGATAAAGAAGATTCTTGTAGCAAACAGAGGTGAGATAGCAATTCGTATATGCAGGGCTATACATGAAGAAGGACTTGAGGCAGTTGCTGTATATGAGACACCGGATCAGGAATCCCGTCATATAAGAGAAGCAGATGAGGCTGTATGGATAGGTGATGGTCCTCGCAAGGATTATCTTGACATAGACAAGATAATCTGGGCAGCAAAGAAAACTGACTGTCAGGCAATACATCCAGGATATGGATTCCTTGCAGAAAATCCAAATCTTGCAAAGGCTTGTGAAGAAGAAGGTCTTATATTTATAGGACCTCATTATAAGTCAGTAAAGGATCTTGGAGACAAGACCATATCAAGAGCTATTGCACAAAAAGCAGGAATTCCAGTAATTCCTGGAAGCAGTGTCCTTCCACAGGAAAATCCTATTGAAGAAGCAATTAAGTTCGTAAGAAAGCATGGTTTTCCAGTAATGCTTAAGGCAGTTGCAGGTGGAGGAGGAAGGGGAATAAGAAGGATAAACAGTGAGCAGGAGCTTATAGAACAGATTCCTGTTGCAGAAAAGGAGGCAATAGCTGCATTTGGAGACGGAAGACTATATCTTGAAAAATGTCTTATAAGACCAAAACATGTAGAAGTGCAGATCCTTGCAGACAGATATGGAAATATCGTTCATCTTGGAACAAGGGATTGTTCAATTCAAAGAAGGCATCAAAAGCTTGTAGAAGTTGCTCCTGCAATGATTGATCCTGAGGTTGAAAAAAGGATATGTGAAGCTGCTCTTCTCTTTGCAAAAGAAGCAGAATACATTAATGCTGGGACAGTTGAGTTTCTCGTGGATCAGGATGGAAACTTCTACTTTATGGAAATAAACACGAGACTTCAGGTAGAACATACCGTAACAGAACTCATAACAGGAATAGACATCGTAAGAAGACAGATAAGGATAGCAGAAGGCATGCCACTTGACATAAAGCAGAAAGATGTCGTGTGTAGAGGATGTGCAATTGAGATGAGGATAAATGCAGAAGATCCAAAAAGGGACTTTGCACCAGAAGGAGGAAAGATCGTATCTGTATATCAATCACCAGGAGGACCTGGTATAAGACTTGATGGTATTGTGTATCAGGGATATCGCATTCCAAAGGAATATGATTCACTTCTTGTAAAGCTTTCTGTATTTGGTTTTGACTGGAAAGAGGCAACGAGCAGACTTTCAAGAGCACTGAGAGATTTCATCATCGTAGGTCCAAAGACCACGATTCCATTTTATCTGAGACTCGTTGAAGAAAAAGAGTTTCTTGAAGGAAAATTTGATACGGAATATCTTGAAAGACATCCAGAGCTTTTTGACTACAGACCACTTGAAAGAGAAGAGGCAAAGATTGCAAAACTTATAGCAGAAATACATCACAGAGGATATAATCCATTTGCAATGTGAGGAGGGATCTCTATGAGAATAACTCCTGATATTCCTCCTGAACAGGGACTTAAGATGATAAGAGAAGCAAAAGGATATTTTATTACAAATACAGAAAGGGATCTTTCCCAGTCTGACTTTAAAAACAGGATCCTTCTTCACACAGAACTTCTCGTAGCAGAAGAAAGGGATGAGGCAGGATACTTTTCAATAGAGATATCAGGTGGTGCAAGCATTCATGTTGATATGCTCAGAAAACAGGTAAATCCTTTTGAAAAACTAAAAATACTTAAAAAACACATGCCAAGAACTATGTTTCAGACACTTTGCAGAGGAGTAAATCTTTTTGGATATAGACCATATCCAGAAAATGTAATAAGGCTTACGGTCAGGGAATTTGCAAAGTATATTGAAGTATGGAGGGTATTTGATTTTCTGAATTATGTTCCAAATATGATTCCTGTTTTTGAAGAGGTAAAAAAAGCAGGAAGATACCTTGAACCTGCAATCTGCTTTTCTACAGGACCAGAGCATACTGATGAGTTTTATGTAAAAAAAGTAAAAGAGATAATTGATGTTACAGGACCTGACATAATCCTTGCAATAAAGAATCATTCAGGACTTGGAACACCTGCTCGTATTGGAAGACTTATAAGAGCAATACTTGACAAGTTTCCAGACCTCATCATCCACTATCATGGACACAATACAGACGGAAATGATGTGGGAAGAATAGTTGCTGCAGTCAAAGCAGGTGCAAAGATTGTGGATGCTGGAGACCATGCAATGACAGGATTCTTTGGTCCTCCTCCAATCCTTACAGTAATTCAGGCTCTTGCAGATGAGGGATATGAGCCAGAAGGGATAAACATAGATGCAGTCATTGCAACGAGTGATAAACTGAAGAGAGTAAGACCTGCATATAAGGCATTTGAAAGTCAGTA
>Ga0190367_1000890_pt1 | contig 19141 bp, 24 predicted proteins | sample 4872181011_MG_FD_171838 | JGI IMG/M metagenome (GOLD analysis project Ga0190367, IMG submission 171838) | Hydrothermal vent microbial mat bacterial communities from Southern Trench, Guaymas Basin, Mexico - 4872-18-10-11_MG | ecosystem: Environmental > Aquatic > Marine > Hydrothermal vents >...
GTATCCTTGGCTCATTAACCACTCAAGTACCCTTTGCTCGGATTTGTTCAAGGTGACCACCCAAGGTGTACACCCAATTTTTTGGTGTATATCAGAGGTATACACCTTCCAATAATTTAAATATTATGCTCCTCAGAGAGAACTTTGGTGGTAGCCATGGTTGAGGGCATTACCACACTCGGAGAAAAAAGAATAATTGTTGGACAAATTAAAGAGCTCAAGAGAACTGGATTGACTAGCGAGGAGGAGACTTTGCTAGAGAAGGAACTCTCCGAGTTGGCAAGGGTTTACAAGCTTGAGCAAGATATGTCGAGGTTACTCTTAGAAGACTTAGATGTTATAAAGTTGGGTGCACAAATAGCAAAGGGTGTTATGGACGAGAAGCCATTTGGTGGTGTGTATGCCACTGAAGGTCAGTTTGGTTTCAGATTGATAATCCCACAAAGTATAATCTTCAAGGACAAGACATATCTAACGACATGGAAGAAGACATATACAAGCACAGGATGGCAAAACTTGTTCGGAACAAGCACAAACCCAATTAAGATGCCAACACAAGAGGGTTACAGAAGGGTATTGGTAATTACAAAGCTCGTAAACCATCACCCAGTGCCTAAGCTAGATGGTATAAAGATTCACATGGGAAGAACCGAGTATAACACTTACTTCATAAACCAATACGCCAAGTTTAGCGAATTGAAGGTAGCCGAGTTACCAGGATACATATTGTTCTATCCTGGAGTTGAGGGATACATAAGAGGTCACGTAGATGAAGGTGTTGCAACTCCAGCTAACGATGAGCCAGCATTATTTGGAGTAGAGTTCGCTGAAGCTGAAATATTGAGATCAGAGAGCGTATTAGTGCCTAGCTAACGGAGGTGAAGAGTAATGAGGAGAATCATAGTAAATGATAGCGATGCAAGCCTTTGCGACCTAGTAATAGAGACTATCACCATTCCTGGAGCTTATACTAGTGGTGGTGTTCAAGTAAATTCATCTACATGTAGAACCATTGTCGATGCTAAAGTCCTGGAGACACCTAGTGGTTACGGTGCTGAGGTCGTTAGTGGCTCCATAAGCTCCAACGCTTTCAAAGTCAAGATATACTACCAAACTGGAGCTAGTGGCACGCCTCTGACGGAAGTAGCCGATGGATACGCCGAAATTTCAGGAATGTCGCTAAGCGTGCTAATTGTTGGTAAGTAATCAGGCTCGCTTGCTTTCTTTTTTAAATTTATTTAATGTCCAGTTGATAGATCCACTCGAATACCTTTGTAATCTTCCCATTCCTTGATGATTTCGCTTAATAAGTCGTTCATGCTTCTCTTTTTTAGGTATAACTTTAGTAAATGTAGCTTTTTCCAAAGTTCGTCATCTACCTTTATATGCCTTATCGCTTTCGTGGTCATATAAACTTGGTAAACAAGGAGATATTTAAATCTTGTGATCTTTAAATATCCATTTTATCCAAAAAAAATATAGAATGAAGCTCTTGGATAAGGTCGATTTATTCATAAGAGAGGCTCAAAGAATACTACCTAAAGATAGAAGGATCCCTATAATTGTTCAACTAAGGGAAAAGGTTAGACCATCCAAGCTAAGGGAACTTGAGGATTATGGTCTTGAGATTAAAGACCATGGAGAAGTATTCAATTGGGTTAGTGGTAAAATCCAAGTAGGTAGGCTCGATGCTTTGAAGGTTCTTGAGAATGTTGAGCATATATTCTTGAACAAAAGAGTAAGAGCTATGTATATCCCCCTTGAGAAGATAAGACCCAGTATAACGAGAAGGGTGTATATCAATGTCTCAAGAGCGAGCTATGTTGTTAATGCTAGAAAGCTATATGAGGAGGGATACTTTGGTAAAGGAATTAGAGTAGCTGTGCTTGATACGGGTGTTGATCCAGAACACCCTACTTTCGAAGGAGCTATCGAAAAAATATACGATACGGTGGGAACAAATGGCTACGATGGGCATTCTCACGGCTCGCACGTTGCTTCTACCATTTTAGGGCGAGAGGTCGAATCTCCTATGGGCGTTTTCCACGGGATTGCTCCAGAGGCTTCTTTAATTAGCATAAAGGTTCTCGGTGATAATGGGGCGTCTAGGGAAGATAGCGTATTAAAGGGTATGGAGTTAGCATTCATGGAAGATGTTGATATAATAAGCATGAGCTTGGGTTCTCTATTTGATATGGGGGGCTTGGATATAGATTCTAGGGTTGTTGATGCTATATCATCACTAAAGAACATCTATTGCTGTGTAGCCGCAGGAAATGGAGGAATTTTATCGATGTTCCCACCTCATATTGGTATTTGGGGTTCTATAAGCTCTCCTGGAAGTGCGAGGCAAGCAATAACCGTGGGTTCTCATGCTTGTAGAATTCCAACTAAGGATGTGGTGGCAACCTATGTTAGTAAAGGGCCGACATCGGATGGAAGAGTTAAGCCAGATATACTAGCCCCTGGTGGTAACATACTTCCTGGAGGGTTCTTGGAGTTCATATACGCCGCTGTGCCTTATAGCGTTAATGAGGAAGGATTTAGTGGTATGATCGGATCGTCGATGGCTACTCCTCATTGTTCAGGGTGTTTAGCCCTATTTCTTGACTATTTAGGTAAAGAGAGGCGACCAACAAGCGAAGGTATAAAAATCCTCTTCTCTATGAGTGCCAGAAACTTTACCCCCTTGAAGAAGAAGGATAACAGAAGAGGTTATGGATGCATAGATGTAGCGAGGCTATGCGATGCTTATGAAAGTGTTAAACTCAGAGGAATTCCTCGCTCAGTTTATATCAGAAGATTTGAGAGATTTCCAACCTTAGGAATAATTCAGAGATTTAACTTCTCCTTGAGAGAAGCTTTAAACAAAATTATTTAAATATGCAATGCTAAAATAATATATGGTGAGGATACACATCACGGGTATTTGTGGTTGTCTTGGCTCAAGCCTAGCTAAATTCTTCCTTGAAAAAGGATATGAGGTTCAAGGTAACGACATTGTTCGTTTCGAGGAAGCTTTACGCTTTAAAGACTTCGACATGCCTTTTCCTTACTTGTGGAAGGCAACGCAAGACCTCACATGTAGGGATTTAAAGGGTGTGGACTTGGTCATAGATGCGTCGATAACTTCTGCTGACCGTCCTTTCCCCACAGAATCTCCTACTTACTCATTAGGCAATATAGATGCTCCTTTACATTTGCTCGAGGTTGTAAGAAGGATGAAGAAGAAGCCTATTGTATGTTATCCTTCCTCGCTTAACGCAAGGTATGGTCATCCTCCAGGAACAACTTTCAACGAAAAAACGTTTCCTTTGCCAATAAGTGTCTATGGTTGGAGTAAATCTAGTGTTGAGCTTTTATATCAAGTCTATCACAAATGCTTCGATGTTCCTACAATTATCACAGTAACCGCAAGCACTTTTAGCCCAGGAGGAAGGGCTGATGAATTGCCACATAAAATCATCCTTCATTGCCTCAAAGACAAACCCTTCTTGCTAAGATCGCCAAAAAGCAAACGCCTATGGACATATGGCAAAGATGTGTTAAACTTCTATGAAAAGTTGATAGATAAGCTAGATGAATTGATAGGAAAAACGCTATTTTGCATGGGTAATAAGGGTGATGTTATAGTTACAAATCTTGAGCTTGCGAACATGATTAAAAAGCTAACAAAAACGGACATACAAATAATTGAAGGAAGCTACGAGCCTGGAGAGCTTGTAAATGGCAAACCAATAGATTTTAAGATTGATGCGAGCTACACGAGGGAATTGTTAAAATGGAAACCTAAATACACGCTTGAGGAAGGCTTGCGTGAAACAATAGAGTGGTTCAAGAAAAATATTGATAGGTATAATATTAGATTTTGTTTAGAAAAGTTGGGGGAGTGGAAAGATGGAGAAGTGGAGCGATGAGCGAGAAGTTCATCACTTCCCACGATTTGAAGGGGGAATACGTGACCATAAGGATGGGTAAGATAGAGATAACTGGCAAGCTTGTGGAAATCTTTGAAAAACCCTTTAGCTACATGCTAAAAGACTATGTAATCTACGATATCGAGGACAACAAGGAACTAGAGAGAGGAGAATTCATACACATACATCCCTCAACACCCTACATGATAAAGGTTAAAAAAATAAGTAATTTCACTCTAAAGCAAAAATTGAAGCAAATATGACCTCCAAAATAGCAATAATAAGCACACAGGTCTTCGAAGTCCCACCTAAAGGATACGGGGGATGCGAAAGAGTTGTTTTCTACAAATGCTTAGGCTTCAAAGAGCTAGGTTACAAAGTTACCCTCTTTGCCCCGAAGGGAAGCAAGGTTGAAGGTGTTAAAGTTGTTGAGTGTTGCGAGCCAAGCTTTTTAAACCCAGAGAGAGAAGCCTTTGAAATCTACAAGGACAAATTATACGATTTCGATTTAATCACAGATTCAAGCTGGCAAAAATGGGCTTTCTACAAGCTTGAGGACTTACGCAACAAGATAATTAATGTTTTGCATGGCCCTGAGCCCTTCAACTCTATACCCTTTGAGCACTTCAACTGTGTTTGCCCAAGCAAGTTCCACGCTGAGTACACAATGGGTAGGTACGGCATACAAGCAAAATGTGTTTATCATGGCTTCCCTATTGACAACTTCAAGCCTTGTTATGACAAGGAGGATTACTTCCTATTCGCCTCTCGTTGGTCTCCTTACAAAGGAGCTCACTTGTTCATAGAGTGGTGCAAGAAGTATAAGGTAAAAGGAATAATGATTGGCGATATGGACTTCGTTGAGGATAAGCAATATGTTGAGAAGTGCTTAAAGAAGGCAAACAAATATGTTGAAATAAAGGGGAATGTTGATGAGAAGGAAAGGAACGAGTTAATGGCGAAGGCAAAAGCTCTAGTTTCTCCTTTGCTTCCACCTTATTGGGAAATTTTTGGAATGGCTTTATGTTTACCTCCTGAGACGAAGATAATAACCTTTAATGGTGTAAAGCCCATCTCCCAGGTAAAAGTTGGAGATCTTGTTCTTACTCATAGAGGAAGATGGAGAAGAGTTACTAAGGTCTTTAGAAGATGGTATGTGGGTTATTTAATAAAAATAAAAGCATGGGGGAATCCTACTATTTATTTAACGCCAGAACATCCAGTATTAACAATATGTGGCAAAGTGGGAAAATTTCCCGAATTAAGATGGGTAGAAGCAGAAAACCTGGAGAAGAGGGTTATTTTTCCTAAACCTAAAAGAAAATTCCGAAAGAAACAATATGACCTTGTTAAATTTGCTAAGCGTAAATATGCTTATGAATGTAAAAAGTGTGGATATCTTTTCTTTGAAAGAACGCTCCCTGAGAAATTTAAAAATCCTCTAAGACAATGTCCTAATTGCTATTCAAGTAAATACTTAGAAAGGAAAGAAACACCCTTTGTTGAATATGATAAAGAATATATATGGAGCGAAACTAGAAAAAATAAAAAAATTAGAAGGATTGTAGAGATAGACAGAGATCTTTGCTATTTGCTAGGTTGGTACATTGCTGAGGGAAGTATAAGTGCTAGTGGCCATGTTGTTGAATTCAATTTAGGTTCTCATGAAAAAGAATATGCTAAGGAGATAAAGAGAATTCTTGAAGATAAGTTTGGGGTGAAGGCAAAAATTAGAGAAAAGAAGTCTGGTTTAATAGTTTATACATGTAATTCTGTGCTTCCTAGATTTTTTGAAACTTTATGTGGTAGAGGAGCCTATAATAAAAGAATTCCAAAAACAATTCTTCTACATTGTGACATGACGTTACTTAAAGCCTTAGTGGAAGGCACAGTAGCAGGAGATGGTGGTTTTTGCAATAATAGCTACTATTACCATACAATTAGCCCTAATCTTGCTTATGATATGAAATTAGCTCTTATTAGATTGAATTATCGCCCTACTATAAATAGTAAAACCAATGCTGGTTTCAGTAATAAGGAAGTATATGAAGTTAGGTGGGCACCTTACAATGATAAAAAAAGGCACCATAGTAATAAATCTTATTGGTACAAAAATGGAAAACTTGTTTACTTCATAAAGGAGAAAAGTAAAGCGTTCTATAAAGGATGGGTTTACAACTTAGAGGTTGAGGAAGACAATAGCTACTGTACAACTTCTTTTGTGGTGCATAATTGTGAGGCTCAATTATTCGCAACACCCGTGCTTGTAACGGATAGAGGAGCTCCGAGGGAAGTTGTAAAGCACAAAGTGAGTGGATGGGTTGCTAAGGATACCTTTGAGCTTGAGCAAGTATTCGAGAAGGTAGCCAAAGGGGTTTATACTTTTAATTACGAAGCATGTAGAAAATGGGCTGAAAAATTCGATCATGTAAACATGTGTAGGCAATACATAGGGATATCATACGAAGCCCCATGGTGAAGATAGCTATAATTTCATCAACAGTATATCCAGCGAGCAATAAACAATACGGCTCGGAATGGCTAAATAGCGTATTGGCTTCCTATTTAGCCAAATTGGGGCATGACGTTACCTTGTATGCCCCTCCTGGAAGTGTTGTTAGATATGGTGCTAAGTTAAGATATATTCCTCTTTTCTTAACGCAAGTTAGCATACCCCTTGAAGCTAGAATCTATGAGATGTATAAGGATGAATTATTAGAGTATGACATGATTATTGACATGAGTGCTACCTGTAGAATTAGCGAAAAATTTTTTCTTTGGCATAGAGAAGAAATGCCTTTCACGGTGTTCTTTAGGAATGGATTTGGAAACTTGGATTTCCCAAGATCACCTGCGTCTAGAGAGCTTGTAGGTGTTTTCCTAAGCAAAAGTGCGATGAAGGAGGCTGAGAAGTGGGTTGGCAAAAAGCACAAGCTAACATATATTTACTATGGCTTACCTTTGGAAGACTACGCACCTTGCTACGATAAAGATGATTACTTCCTTTACTTCTCAAGATTCCACAAGGATAAGGGTATATTTACAGCGATAAAGCTTGCCAAGAAGCTTGGATTTAAATTGATTTGCGCTGGCTCTACGCTAGCTAGAGATCATAGGATGTATTATGAGAAGGCAAGGAAAATGGCTCAAGGTTGCGATAATATTACCTTTATACCGAACCCTGATGATAGGTTAAAGATTGACTTGATGAGAAGAGCAAAAGCTTTCCTACTACCCTTGAGTAAATCGTATTCTGAAGCCTTTGGGCTCGCTCAAGTTGAATCTCTGGCCTTAGCTACACCCGTTATCACAACGGATAGACCAGCGAACCCAGAAATTCTAAATGAGGAGGTAGCGTTTATTTGCAAGGATATGAAGGAACTAGAGAAAGCTTGCCAAGAGGTGGATACTGTTGATCCTAGGAAGTGTAGGAAGTTTGTTGAAAGAAGGTATCATGCCTATCGTATGGCACTTAGGTATCTTGGGTTATATAAGGAACATAGCTAAGATACTTATCCTCGCTATGATAAGCAAGATATATATGTTGCTAACTTAATTAAGATAAGGAAGATGGGGAGGAGGTGAATGTTGATGAAGAGGGGTATCATCCTCAACATAGACAAGAAGGGTAGGTTGACCATCCCCTCTAACATCCTTAAGTGGTTAGGGGATATCAAACCTGAGACACCTTGCTTAGTTATGCAAGATAGGGATGTTCTACTAGTTAAGCCACTTGGCGAGGATGTTTTAGATAGGTTAGTTAGCGAGGTTAGGCAACATAGACATGATACCCATGTTGTCTATCCTAGTGAGGATAAGCAAGATGTCTATCATAAGCAACATACCTATCATAGCGAAGTTAGGCAACTTAGACAAGATAGGCAACATGGGTATGTTAAGCCTATAACCATTTGGGATGTTGAAAAGGAAGTTATCAAGCTTAAGGAAGAAACCATTGTAAATGACCTAAAACTTACCCCAAAGATCCTCGATAAGTTTGGCGAGCAAATCGCTAATTATGTTAAGAAAGGAAGGAAAGTTGTCGAAGTGCTCGAATGGTTAGAGAAAGAGAAGAAAATGAGCAACCTAAAGGCAAGGGTAGCGCTGTATTACGCATATAAGGAAGGGTTTGTATTTGCTCCACAAGAAGGAAAAGGATTAATCCTTAAGGCTTAAAAATGCCCGGGGCATGGGAAATAGAGCCAGATAGCTTGCTAGCTATCCTAATCCCATACACAGATAACACGATTGTTACCCTAGAGTGGGCAATTAAACTCAAGAAGCTAATAATCCCTATGAATCACTTTATAACTATTCAAAAGAATTTGCCAATTCATGTAGCTAGGGAATATATGGTTGAGGAAGCTCTAGATAAAGGAGCGACGCATATATTATGTATTGACGCTGATGTAATGTTACCACCGTGGGGTTTACAAGTACTACTCACTCATGATTACCCAATAGTTAGTGCTTTATATTATAGGAAGACAGACCCTCCTACACCTTCTTGTTGGAGAGAAGTTAAGGGGAAATTACAACTATTGAAGAAAGAAGAAGTGGAAAATAAGGTAGTATTTGTTGATGCAATAGGATTAGGTGCTTGCTTGATTCAGGCGAAGGTTTTTGAGAAAATAAAGAAGCCTTGGTTCGATTGGACATTCAAGCCAGGTAAAGGAGGTTACTCTGAGGATTTATTCTTTTGCCGAAAAGCAAGGAAAGCTGGATTCTCAATAATTGTCGATGGGAGAGTTAAGTGCCATCATTATGGCCTGGCTATGACAAAGGAAGGGAAGTGGACTTTCGCCTCCTACTAAAGATAGCCAATAAGACCCTCTAATGGACTAGTTTCGACTATCTCTCCCTTCATCCAACATCCTTCTTGTATCCCATACTTATCTATCCCATGATAGAAGCAAAATACTCCACTCATGTCCCATACCTTACCTTTATTAATATGGTCGATAAAGCATAGGGTGCTTGCATAAGTCCCCTCTCTTGCTATACCAGCTACAACAAAAACTTTTGTTTGACCTGGAAGGAACATTCCTTTGTCGTAGATGCCAACAATTCCAGCTTTACGATTATCACAATGACACACCTTTTCACGGCGATCTTCTAAGCAATAGTGAACTCTCCAAAATGCTGGGAATTCTCTTTTCTCCACTATTCTTGGGGTCACCTTTTTCATATACTCCTTGGAAATCTTATTAACTTTTTGACCACCCACGCTCACGATATTAAAGTAGTGGTAGATTCTCCTAAATTGCGTATCCATAATAACCCTTGCAAAGTAAAATTTTTTCCTTAATGCATAGGCTATGAGCTTAGCACAGTCTATATCAAGCTCTGCGGCTTCTTTTCCATACACGACAATCCAAGGTCTGGTTCTACCTTTAAGTATCATTAAACTCTTGATGTCAACCTTTATATATTACTTCAGCGTACAACTATATTAAACACAGACAAAGGGGTGTCTACTATGAAAAGGATAGAGGAGCACTTACTTAAGGAAAATTACTATGTAGGGCTTGGATTTCCAAAAGGATACATATTCTTTAGGATACTCGGGGTTGAGAGGTTCGTATTCAAGTGGGATTACGTTACTGAGGTAGGTAGTGCCTTAAGCGCTGATGAACTCAAGGAAGATGTTAGGTTAAGCTATGATGCTCAGGACATAAAAGATATTCTCCTAAACCAAAAGAAAGATGAGCTCTACCAAGTATTCATAGGGGTGGATCCCTCATACTTGAAGATCTACCTCAAAGTTCCCACGAGAACTCCTCAAAGGGAGCTTATCGAGTATGTTAGATGGGATAAAGCCCCATTTGGTGAATATGTAGATGGATTTGAGTCGCCCTTGGAGGATCCCTCACCAGACACGGAGCTTTGGATTCCCAAGAGCGAATCTGAGGGATTCTATAGATTTGACTTCTACAACCCAATGACATTTGGAATCTCACCATTCCTAAAGATATACATCTCAAGATACAAGGTTAAGATAGTTAGAGACCCAGATTTGATTGAGGGATTCATAAGTGGGAGAGTTCCTTGTAGGCTCGTAACTATGGCTGGATTGAGGTACTACGACTATAGATATAGGGACTACTATGATATTGACCCAATACCAATAGATGCTACAAGGGACAAAATAGAAAGAGCTGTAGCTCCTAAGAAAGGAGGTGCGTAGCTATGGGGAACTTTGGTGATTTGAGGAGATGTATATTCACGGCAACAACCACAGAAACGATAATTGGTATTGATGGTTCTGCGAATGGAGCTAAAGTGCCAAACAACATGAGATTGCTCATTTGGAGAATTTTTATTGAGAACAAAGCCGACGCTGATAATACTCTAAGCTTGGTTGAGGAGACGAGTGGGGAAAAAATAATCGGAAGCACGACGTTATCGGCTAAGCAAAAATTCGAGAGGGTTGGTAATAGAAAAGATGAGAATCCTGTGGCGTTCATAAACGCTGGTGAGAGAATAAAGGCGAGCACAAGCGCTGGGAATATTGAGGTTGAAATTTTATACACGTTAGTACCAAGCGGTAAGTAGTGATTAGAGATGTTGAACTATCCCTCTCCTCCAAGGAGTGCCCATGAATTGGCTTCTGGTAGTGTTAGGACTTACCATATACCCTTCATTAGTGGGAAGACAGATCCTATCCCAGATACGCCAACTGAAGCCATAGTTCACAATTTGGGATATGAGCCTGATTTGTACATAATTAAAGAAACAACCGATGGCGTTATGGGCTATGTTCAAGTAAGTGATGTCACAGCGTCCTCTATTGTGTTGCAAGCTAATGTTAGTGGAGTAGTTGTTGAATATAAGATTCTCACAAGGTAATAGCAATGGTATGTGAAGGTTGTAGGGGGAAAGTAAGAAGGTATTATGGTAGTTTGTTCTCTAATAGAATCGAAGCTAAATGGGTTGTTTTAGGAACATTTGGTGAGTGCCATCTCAGTGTCCCACGAGAAGTTCCTCCTGGAGAAACATATGATGTTTCCCTAGATTATATGAATACTTCCTTTAGATTTTTACGAGGGAGGTTATATGTTAAGGATCCTGAGGGTCATGAAGAAAATTTATGGACGGGTAATATATATCCAAAATCCTCCATAACAGTAAAGGAGGAAGCTAAAGCAGATATCGAGGGAAAATATATGGTAAAATTCGATGTTAAGCCCTTTTTGCTTGGTAGTCCTGTTACTGAGTGTAGTAAGGCCGTGGAAGTTAAAAAACCCGTACCGAAGAAAGTAGTCGTATTTGCTAATGAAATAGATTGGGAACTATGCAAAGATGACTTGCAAGATTGCTTAGGAGATAAAGAATTAGTATGGACACAGAGCAAAAGTGAGTATGAAAAATATGACGCAAGAATAATACTCGGAGGGCCTAAAGCTAAGGTAGTAGGAAGTGAGGTATGGAGAATATGTAATGAAGTGGAGAAATGTACGGAAGAAAATTATTGTGATATGCTTATAAAAGGAGTAAACTGCTCAATGGTTGCTATGGCTTGTGCAGGCTCAGGAGGAGAATATAATTGTAGAGGAAATGAGTATCCATGTGTTATCGTATTTATGGGATATAATAGATGCTACACGGAGCATTGTGTAATGGAATATTGTGCAAGGCTTAGTTATTTCCTAGACGACCCATCTGGTTATCATGTAATTGTGTTCAACGCACTAATTTTCGAATGTGAATCATGACATGCAAAGGTTGTGGAGAGGGGTGTGGGGAGAAGAGGAAGGTAAAGGTTTATTATGCTAGAGTATTCCCTTACACGGAAGTTGAGTATTATTGGGTAGCGTTGGGGATGTATGGTGATTGTCGCCTTAGAGCAAGTGAGAAAAAGGTATATGTTGGCGAAGAATATAAGGTTTCTTTAAATTACACAAATACTTCGTTTAGATTTTTGCAAGGAAAGCTATACGTTAGGCATTCTGATGGCTACGAAGAGACTTTATGGAGTGGAAGAATTTACCCTAAGTCAGCGGTATCTTATAGCACTGAGGTTACAGCTGGAGATGAGCCAGGAAAGGAGATAATAAAATTCGATGTTAAGCCCTTATTGTTTGGAGGATGGACTACCGAGTGTAGCACGACCGTGAAAGTTGAAGAAAAGCCAGCTCCTCCTCCCACTCCACCACCTCCTCCACCTCCAACGCCTCCACCAGAAAAACCAAAGGTAGTCGTATTTGCTAATGATATTGATTGGGATCTTTGTAAGGATGACTTGCAAGAATGCTTGGGAGATGAATACGAGCTAGTATGGACTCAAAGCAAGAGTGAGTATGAGAAATACGATAGAAGAATAATACTCGGAGGGCCTAAAGCTAAGGTAGTAGGGGAAGAAGTACAAAAGATATGCGATGCCGCAGAACCATGTGTTGGTAAAGATTTGTGTGATGAGCTTTGTAAGAAGAACTACACAATGATAGCCATAGCTATGCCAACTGATCTTAGTGGAAACTACGATTGCCATGATGATGAGCACCCAGTTACGCTTGTATTCATGGGATACAATAGATGCTACACAGAACATTGCGTAGGAAGATATTGTGATGATCTTAAGGATTATCTAAAGAGACCAGATTTTGTTACTAAGGCAACCAATACGACAATAAAAGAATGTGAACCTGAGGAAGAACAACCTCCTGAGGAAGAAGAGCCTACTCCACCGCCACCAGAAGAAAAACCAAAGATAGTCGTATTTGCAAACGATATTGATTGGGAACTATGCAGAGATGATTTAAAGAAGTGTTTTGAACCAGACTATGAGTTGGTATGGACACAGAGCAAGAGTGAATATGAGGAATATGATAGAAGGATAATACTCGGAGGGCCTAAGGCTAAAGTAGTAGGAGATGAAGTGCAAAAGATATGTAATGAAATGAAAAAGTGCGTAGGAGAAGATTATTGTGATAAACTTTGTAAGGGAGAATATACAATGGTTGTAATGGGATGCCCAAGCTCAGGAGGAAGATACGATTGTAGAGGAACAAGCTACCCATATGTTTTGGTATTCATGGGAAAAAATAGATGCTACACTGAGAGAATAGTTATACACTATGTAAAATATAATTGTGAAGATATGAAGAGACTTTTTGAGGATCATGACCATTACTTCTATGATAAAACCTCGAAAACTATAAGCGAATGTGAAAGCTAGGACTAATGGCTATCATTCCTTGGATATGCTAAGTAAGAAAAATGGATAAGCAACAAATTTGTCAAAGAGCACTTGCATACCTTATAAGGTATTGTGGAAGGGATTTCCTTTGTAAGTGGATTAAAGAGAATTTCTCAGAAGCTTGCGATAGTGAAGAGATTTGTAGGTGGATTAAGGAAAACTTCACAGAAATATGTGATAGAAGAGAAGTTTGTGAATGGATTAAAGAAAATTTCACAGAAACCTGCGATAGAGAAGAAATCTGTGAATGGATTAAGGAGAATTTCACAAAGGTATGTAGTAGGGAAGAGATTTGTAGATGGGCTAAGGAGAATCTTGTAGATATTTGTGGAAAAGATTTTATCTGTGAATGGGCTAAAGAGCTTTGTAAATTCGAGTATGAGTATGAGATACAAGAGCTTGATGGAGTCTATAGAGGACCAGGAGGTGGTTCGTGGAATAGGATATATTTTGAGGATATAAATACAATAGGGGATTATAAGAGAGTATTATTTAAAACTATAAGGATAGATCAACCAAATACTAAGGTTATAGTGCTTATTTATGGGCTTGCGGTCAACTTATGGTTATCATGCGGTGTCTTTTGGAAGATAGAGGTTGATGGTAAAGAGGTGTGGAGAGGGCGATTAGCCTCTTTAGCAGAGAGAAGAGCAAAACCAATAGGTGCTATGGAAACTCTAGAATTTGAGGAGGAAGGCTCATACAACATCGGTGTTTACATAGGAGCATTTAGAGATGGAAGGCCATGGAGCGATTGTTATGGTTACGCTCATGCAAAAATATTCCTTCCAAAGCGAGAGAGCTAGCCTCTAAATGGAACTACTATTCTTTTTACTCTAGATGAGGTTAAATTAACACCAATAGGATGGATTCTGAAAGCACCAACATTCTCGTTAGGCTCAAATCTGAATCTCAATCTCATAGCTCCTCTAACACTCCAGGGGCCAAGGAATATCGGAATCCATTGCCTGATAACTAAGCATCCCTGAGTAATCCACAAGACCCAAATAATTAAGGCACATACACCTTTTGGTGAAAAATAATTAATTTCTACATTTAGGGGGGCCGATTCGGGTTGTAACATGGGCCCAGATATGACTCTTCCTCTTGGTCTTATATCCACAAGGTCAATTCCTACAAAAGAATCTGGAATTTGCGTACTAATAACCTCTTTCGTCCTTAAACCAAGGAGTCTCGTTGGCGCTGGTAGGGAATGGCCTTCTCCAAATAATATCCTTAGGGGTAGGGATAGCAAGTCGAGAATGGGCATTCTTAAGGGATATATACCCAATACCTCTCTCTCAAATAACTTTAATAGGGTTATTACCTCATCAACACTCTTCGCTTGCTCTATCATCGAAGCAAATTCCAAGGCTCTTTGCGATTCTCCAATATCTTTGTGCTTGAATATGCTCGCTATGTTCTCAAGGTAGTTAAGATACATAATTGGGACTTTTGAGGCTAGGTAATTCTCCACTCTTTCAGCACCCTCAAACCCAAATTTTTCCTCAAGAATTGAGCGTAGTTGAACGTAACCCCTTATTTCGTGGAGCTTCTCCTTGATGGGGGTATAGTCTCTCTTTAGAGAAAGTTCCAGACTTTCAACTATCTTCTCATCTGGGATTTGTGGAATTCTCATGGCACCTTAAATTGTTGGGATTTTTTCGCATAAAGTTTTTATTGTTATCTTACCACAAGGTGGAGTGGTCGTAACCTTCTTAATGGTTAATCCCTTTGGAGCGTCAATTGGGTTGATTGTGAAGTAGCCCTTCTTAGCTAGCATAGGTCTGAACGATGTCAATATAACTTTTACCTTGCTATCTCCCTTTGAGATTTTAACCTCCTCAAGCCTTGCAAGATCCCTCTTCTTTGAATCCCACCAATCTAAGCCTATCTTAGCATCTGTGGGTGAGGATATCTCTATTGTCCAAATGGAGTTTATAGCTGGTCTTATTAGGTTGTATTGGAAAGACGCTGGAGGAACGAATTGATTGGGGGCTCTTGTCTCAGCTAGAACCATATTTGGCAACACCCACGCCTTTGAAAGAGGTAGGAGAGGTCTTCTGAAGAATCCTAGTAACAGAGCAACAAAGTTATGCCTAAAGCTTGCCAATGCCCCAGCTACCAAGTCTCTGAACTTATCCCATCCAAAGGGCCCTCCCATTCTACCGTATCTATCTAATCTACCAGCTTCTTCCCTCGTTGAGTCAACGACTCTATAAATTGGCAAGCCTCCACTTGGTAGGTATCTACCTATATAGTATTTCGCTTGATATATGACTTTCTTGCCATCGATTTCTCCAGAGACGAAAGCTGGTCTTGCCGCACAACATACGGCCATGCCCACTTGTATATCACCTGGAGATGACTCGGCAAACGATAGTAATTGCTCGTGGCAAGCTGTTTCGTAAATTACTGGATCTGGGGCTTCCTCTTCCATTTCTGCGAGGGTTTTCTTTGTATTACTAAGAACATCGTCGAATACTTTTGGTAGGGGTTCCGAAGGGGTTTTTGATATGGACTCTACCTCGCATTTCGTTTCGAGCATCATAAGATTTTTATAAAAATTCTTGATATAAAAATAGTCTGGAAAGATGCCTGAGGAAAAGGTTGAATTGCTAACGATAATTCCGTGCATATTGTGCATAAGGTTGAGATGTAGGCTAGAGAACTTGCTCAGGGCTATTAAGGAAGGGAAAAATAAGTGTATCTTCGCACCTCTAGCTGAGTTACTAAGTGCGAGGTAGAGGTGATATGCTTGGATGGTGCAACGGTAGAGATCATTGCTATGGCTATATCTACCCTGGGAATCATATGGTATAAGATTGGCAAGCTTGAGGCTAAAACAAGGGAACATTGCAAGATTTTGAGCGAGATTCATGAAAACACTCAAAAGCTTGAATATCGTGTTAGGAGGCTAGAAAATCTATTGCTTGACTACGTCAATTCCAACAATAAATGATTGGGGTTTTTGAAAGGGGAAAAGGGAGGAGAAGACTCATGTTACATATGTAACACCCTAATTTGCAATTGCGAATCGAAAGATTTTTATAGTTGCAAAAACATAAGAAACGCAAGGTGAGAAAAATGGAAAGGAAGTACTTAGCAGGACTATTAGGGCTTCTGATAGGGATTTTCGGAATATGGGGCATAGGACACATCATAGCAGGGAGATGGGCGAGGTTCGTAGCGTTTTTCATAACAGGGATTATCCTAACATTAGTAGCTGTGGGATCGCTAGTGTTAATACCCTTCGCAATCATCGCACCAGGACTCCTGGGGCTTAGTATAGTGCTAATATTGCTATGGGTGGTGCTATGGATTTTCCAAGCATACGATGCGTATAGGTGTTGCGAGGAGGAGGAGAGACCAAGGAGAAGAACTACAAAGGGAGAGGAAAAAGAAGAATAAACTCCCTCCTTAATATTATTTTTTTAGGAAAATGGCGACGATAAAGTCAAGGGAATATGTGTTGGATAAGGAGGAATTGCAAGCCTTGTTTAACGCATGCGAGGACTTCTATGAGGAATTCGCAATAAAGACTTTGGCGTTAACAGGGCTAAGAGTTGGGGAGTTCTTGCATTTGAATCCTGGGTGGGTGAACTTCGAGGAGGGCTACATCAGAGTGCCCAGAAGGATTAAATGTGGTAAATGCGGATATTGCAACCAGAAGGCATGGGAATACAAGAGGAGAATGCAACTCTACATAAAAAACCCACAAACGATAGAGAGGCTTAGGAATGAGCCCAACTTCCTAAACGGTTATTGGGTTAGCAAGACCGCTGAAGCCCAAAGAATAGTTCCTTTCGTCTCAAACGAAGTCCCTAGATTGCTTAGAGAATTTTTCAAGGAGAGCTACTATGTTTATGAGGAATACCACGATAAGGTAACCGTTTGGAAGATGTGTAAAGATGTAGGTAAAAGGATTGGTAAAAAGGTTACACCTCATATATTGAGGGCAAGCTTCGCAACTAGGCTAGCTAGTATGGGCGTTAGCGAGGCAAACCTATGTGCTATAATGGGTTGGAGTTCCTTGCAAACGGCATTGCACTACGTTAGGGCGAGTGGTAGAAGAGCTATCGAAGAGGTTAATAGGTTGCTAAAAGTTCAAAGTTTCGTCTGATGATTCCTTTGAGGAAGGGAAGTGACGCAGAGAGGAGGCTCGTGAATTTGCTTAAGAGTAGGGGATTCAATGCTTATAGGGTAGCTGGTAGTAAAGGGATGAAGAGCGTTGATGTCATTGCAATGTATAATGGTAAGCTATTCATCTTCCAAGTCAAAAGTACGAAATACGATAAGATTAGAGTTTCAAGGAGAGAAATTAAGAACTTGGTTGACCTTTACAATAGACACAAGGCGTTTGTCTATTTAGCTGTTAAGTTTGGTCGTGAATGGAGGTTTTATCATGTTGCATACCTTTGGAGCTTGTTATCTGGAGTATTTGAGACTTTCGAGATAATCCCAAAGAACGGAGTTAGGCTTGATGATTTGATAAAGAATATATAAATCAGGTCAACAAGAGTAATTATTGGATTAAGATGTCCTGGTATCCTGGGAAGATAATAGGTGATGTTTTTAGGGGAGGAGGAAATCCAGGGATTCCAAAATATAAGCTAGAGAGATTAGAGAAAACAAAGTATAAGTTTCTTTTCGATATAGCTCATGGAGTTCTAGATGGAATAGCGTATCCAGATGACAAAGGTGTTGTAGAGTATTACTTGAGAAGTTTTAGAGCAATGGTATGGTGGTATTTCCCAGAAATTAGTGGCTCACTTGAACGCTACTTTGAAGAAACAAGGAATCCTAGAACTGCTCTTGAGACAGCAGCTCAGGATATATACTCTGAGATAGCATATTCAGCTGATACACATGGATTCGAAAAAATGTGGGCTACTATAATGTTCCTAAAATTCTTAATCGGTAGAATCTATCTTCTTTTCCCTGAGGATATGTATAAGGATGTCTTAAAAAGATTATGTAATACGTATGTAATCTCAACACATGAGTATCAACATTTAGAGAGATTAGGAAAAGAAACTATGTTTTTCCTAGAAAGTGCAGCTGGTCTTAGAAGGGAAGTCTTTGAGAAGGAAGGTCCAGAAGCAGGAATAAAGCATCATCTTGGTTCTAGCGACTATCACACATACCTTAACATGTTGAGAGCTATCCTAAATCGCTTTTCCTATAGTATTGGTTTTCATCTGGGATAAGAGAAAATGACATGGTATCCTGGGAAGATAATAGGTGATGTTTTTAGAGGAGAAAGAGAAGAGTATGAGAGGCTTAGAATTCTTTATGATGAATTTAATAAAGAATGGGGAATTGGAATACTTGATGAGGTTATGTCTCATATTGATAAAGCTTTAGATTTAGCTATAGAAGGAGATTGGAGTAAAGCACAGCATCATATAGAGCTTGCAAAACTCTATTATGAGAGTTGGATAAGAATATATGAACCTAGAGTAATAGAAGGATATGAGGATGTTTTTGGAGATTCCGGTCCTATAAAATGGATAGAATATCAATTTAAAGAAGTCATTGCTACACTCGAAGAAGCTATTAGAGAAAGAGATAAGGAAATAAGGGAAGGAGCAATTTATGACTGGAGAAAGTATGGCGAAGGGCTCTTTAGAGATTATCCTGCCTTTCGAGCTATATCTTTTATAGTCTTTAAGTTGAGGGAAAGGAAGGTTCTTTGACCCTCTTACAAAATCCCTAACTTTTCAGTATGGTATGAAAGAACCAAATAAAGCAAGTAGAACAACCCAAGCGTTACATAGAACAACCCCCATGCGTAGTTGTTCTCCAGGAACTTATGCTCCTTATATATTAACCTAGGTATCATCAAGCTTGGCACTAATAACCCCATGTAAATTATGAAAATTTTTGGCAATACCCCTAGTAGTATAAGTGAAAATAGCAAAACAAACGATAACCTCATACCCAAATCCATAACCATCAAAGCCCTCTCCTTACCAAGAACAACGGGCAATGTCTTTATCCCAAATCTTCTATCGCCTTCAAC
>Ga0190367_1000891_pt1 | contig 19122 bp, 23 predicted proteins | sample 4872181011_MG_FD_171838 | JGI IMG/M metagenome (GOLD analysis project Ga0190367, IMG submission 171838) | Hydrothermal vent microbial mat bacterial communities from Southern Trench, Guaymas Basin, Mexico - 4872-18-10-11_MG | ecosystem: Environmental > Aquatic > Marine > Hydrothermal vents >...
ATCAACAGACCCTGATGGAAATCCGGTTAAGCCCGGGACAGGCGACCCAGTTGAGGATGTTAGGCTCGTCGAGGAGGAGCTCGATTACTGGCTTGAGGAATTATTGGCCTCTGATTGGGGACGGATCTGCAGGATTGTCGAGAATAGGATTGGAGAGCTTGAAGATGAACTCTACAAGAAGTTCTCAGGGTTGAGGATAAGCATGGAGCTGATCAACGAAACCATCCAAGATCTAGGCTTAGATCCAGCCCACCCATCGAGATGGAGTAGGGAGAAGCTCCGCGAATTCATCACCGAGCTTAGGAGGAAGAGTAAGCCCATAATCGTCGCCGCGAACAAGATAGACATCCCCGGGGCTGAAGACGGAGTCAAGAGGCTGAAGGAAGCTGGCTATGAGGTGATCCCGGTGAGCGCTGAGGCTGAGAGAATTCTGAGGCTGGCGGCGGAGAAGGATTTGATAAAATATCTTCCAGGAGACTCGGACTTCGAGATAATAGATGATTCGAGGCTCAGCTCGGCCCAACGCAGGGCTTTAGAGATGATTAGGGAGAATGTGTTGAAGAAGTGGGGGTCAACAGGAGTTCAAGAGACCGTGAATAAAGCATACTTCGACCTCCTCCAATACATCCCAGTATATCCGGTCGAGGATCCTGAGAAGCTCACCGATCACGACGGAAACGTCCTCCCAGACGTCTACATAATTCCAAAAGGCTCGACCCCAAGAGACCTAGCATACATGATACACACCGATCTTGGGAGGACATTCCTCTACGCCATAGACGCTAGGAGGAAGATTAGGCTTGGAGAGGATTATAAGTTGAAGTGGGGGGATGTGATCTCGATCGTGGCCGCAGGGAAGAGGGGCTAATTATCGACAAATGAGAACTCCCTCAAGAACTCGTCGACCTTCCTAAAGTCAGCTCTAATCTCTATGATGATCACGTTTTAACAAATTTCCGGTTCCCGAAAAGCGAGAGTTTAACAAGCTTTCTCTTTGGGGGTGCTTTTCATCCATCTCCTAGGTATTTCGTTGAATAATATCCCCACTCCTTCTTGCTTCCAAAGCTCCTAACCCCTCTCTCCCTCACCTGCTTCCTAAGCTTCTCGGCCTTTTCATGGGTGATTTCCCCCCTCCGCTCGAGGTAGTTTATGACCTCGAATGCCTCCTCATCATCTTCACATCTCCTAAGATAGTCTATCGGGGTTGGCATGCCCGGTCCCCTACGTCTCTCAGCCTCTCTTTCCCCCTCCTCGACATCTGTTCGGACAGCATCTATCGAAAGATGCATTTTCTTCAACACGATCTCCCTGTATAGGTTTGGAAATAGCTTCTTGAACGTCTTCTCGTCTATCTCCATCCTCTTCTCCCCTCTGGTATGAGTAGGGCTGTGGGCATCTCCCTCAAGACCTTTCTTAGCTCGGAGATGTTTAAACCTTTCTTAGGATCTCCGAAGATGTCGCATCTAGGCGGATTAAGATAGCTTGAATGCTCTTTCAAGATTATCTCGACTTCATGGCCTCTCCCACCCCTAACCCTAATCCTCCATAGGCTTCCATGTCTCAACGGCTCTGGAACGTTTATCCGCTCAACTCCCAGGATTTCATATCCAGATTCATCTATCTTCCGCTTAACTTCTTGTAAATCCTCTGAGTCGACCTCAATGTCTATATCGCTTCTGGGCTTGATTATCCCCCTCCAAACGCTTCCAACCAATCTCGGATTGAATTCGCTTAGATTCTCCATCACCTCTAACGCCTCCTCTCTAAGCTCTTTCAACCTCCTCCAATAATCCTCGCCCTCAACCTCCAGAGCATATTCGAGGATCTTCAACGCGACCTCACGATTGCTCGGGAGAATGGATGTCTTCAGAGATTCAGCGGCTGCCCTCTTTGCATCGATATACTCTTCATATTCTCCATTATAGAGTAGTTTTGCCGCCTCGAATGCGACTAGATCTCTAAGTCGCCGCCTCCTTGATTTCCTCGGCCTCCTTAAGCTCTCTCTCAACTCCCTCCTCCGTGTAAACCCATCCCGGAACTTTTAAGACCTTGCTCTTAATCACCCCGACATGCCTTAGCATCGTTATCTTCTTCGCCTCTTGATAGATGTCTGAAGCGGTCTTTCCTAGGACGAATTCTTGAGCGAGCTGTGAGAGGTTGAGTTTGCTCGCCGCCTCCTCCAAGATCTTCTTCATGGCCTTCCTGATGAGCTTGGCCTTGATCGAATGCGATCTAACTCTCTTTAGGGTGAAGGCGGTTGCTTGAACTCTAAGATCGAATCCATCCTTAGTCGTCAGATTGAATATTCCATCTATCCTACTCGACCCCCTCCTAACCAAGCTTCTAACAAACTCTCTACCGTACTTGTGGCCATAGAAGATGGTTTCGGCGACCGAGTCCTTGACCCTGACGATCTTGAACCTTATGAGGAGATACTGCTTCGAGAAGTCTCCCGTGAGGGTGTAGAGGCTGACCCAAATAGTCCTCCCAATAACTTGACTCGGATCGGAGGCCCACGTAGTCCCGATCTCCTTATAGCCAAAATATCTTGGAGAATATATGGTGTAGATCTGTTTAGGCGCCTTCTTCTCGGCTGAGGGTCTCCGCGGCATCTCAAGGCTACCCCTGAGAGAGCCATTATAAGAACCTTCAGATACTCGATCTAATCAGATACGCCTTTAACCTGTTTAACGCCTTCAAGAAATTAAACTTATATGGAGAGTTCTTCAAGTTTAAGCCGTGCTTGAGCGCCTCGCGACGGCATGCATTCTCTTGATGATCTCTCTAGGAGCCTTAACGATTCGCCCTGTTTACGCGGATAGAATCATGGTAGCGGTGACTATGCCTCAGCTCAAATCGGTCGTCCAAGAGATCGGCGGGGAGAAGATTTCGGTGGAGTGTATAATTCCAGCTGGAGCAGATCCACATAGCTATGAGCCGAGCGAGCAGATCTTGACGAAGATTCTCTCAAATGCATCTCTGATCGTGATGAGTGGGCCGACCCACCTCTTAATCGAGAAGAAGATCTGGGAACTCCATAATAGAGGGGTCTTGAAGAGCCCGATAATAGATTATAGAGACTATGTGAGGGAGGGGCTAAAGATCTTGAAGAACGCGAAGACCGGAACTCCAAACCCGCATGGATACATGTTCTCCTTGACGGGCTTAGAGGCGATCGCAAAGGCTGTTACGAAGAAGCTCGTCGAGATAGATCCGGGGAATCGAGAATACTATCAGGTGAACTTGGATAGGTATCTCTCAAAACTGTATTCGATCAGGGATGAGATAAGAAGGCTTGGAGTTCAAGGAGTTAGGGTGATCCTGCTCGGGCCTCCGATGCAATATGTGGCCGAGGATCTAGATCTCAAGATCGTTGACTGGATCCTCCCAGAACTCTCGATCGAGGTGACTGAGGGAGATGTGTTGAGGATTGAGGATGAGATTAGGTCTGGGGAAGCCGATCTAGTCTTCGTCAGCGACCTAGAATTATCTAGACAGCGCAAGTTCCTCGGATTACTAAAAGAGCATAGGATACCATATGTGATCGTCCCGGTTCTAAGCTTATCAAATGATCCTCACATGATCCCTCTCCTCGCCGCTACATCAATAAAGTATAGATCAGGGTTGATAATCGGCAGCTCGAGTGAGGGCGGTTTATGGAGATCTATGCTGATCCCATCGATCACCGCCAACATTATATTGGCGCTCCTCGTAGCTTTATTGATGTTGAAGGTGAGGAGCTATGCGAGGGAGCGTTGAATCTCATGAGGTGACGTTTAGATTTGGGGAGAAGTTAGCTTTAGAGGATGTGAGCTTCAAGATCTCATCGCCATTCTACTGTGTAGTGATGGGACCTAACGGCGCCGGGAAAACAACTCTCCTCAAGATAATGCTTGGATTGTTGAAGCCTCAGAGTGGATGGGTTAAGATCTATGGATACGACCCAGTTGAGGATGCGAGGGAGGTTAGGGAGCTGACGGGCTACGTTCCCCAGATCGTGAACATCGATCAGAGAGTTCCGATAACGGTTGAGGAGCTCGTGGCGATGGGAGCTTTATCGAAGACTATACCTCCTAGAATGTTAACGAGAGGGATTAAGGATAGGATTAGGGAAGTCTTAGATCTGGTGGAGATAGATGACCCATCGGCGCTCTTCACAGAGCTTAGCGGGGGATTGAGGCAGAGGGCCTTGATAGCGAGAGCCTTGATCAAGAATCCTAAGCTCCTCCTACTTGACGAGCCCTTCTCGATGCTGGACTTCGACATGAAGTGTCAGATAGCTGAGCTCCTCTATGAGCTCCATAAGAAGTTCAAGATAGACATATTCTTGGTCGCCCACGAGCTAAGCCCATGCATCCAGCTTGAGCCTATGGTGATCCTATTGAATAAGCGGGTCTACGCCGTTGGGAGGGCTGAAGAGGTATTGAGGCTTGAAAACTTGAAGAGAGCTTATCCCGGATTAACCGAGGTTCCAGCAGGGTTCATCCTCGGTGAAGACCATGCTTAACATGATCCTCCTAACCTATGGGTTAGCGGTGCTAAGCGGAATCCTGATAGGATCTATCAGCATGCCGATGGTGACCTCGAGGAGCATAATGTTCGCCTTAACCATGCTCCACTCAATTCTAGGCGGGGCGATCCTCGGAATATACCTAAACATAGTCTCGGGGATGAGCATCCCGGTGCCGGTTACCGCAACCCTAACGGCCATAGGCTTATCGATCCTAGCCGCCGAGTTGATCGAGAGAGGTTTCGCCGAGGATGTGGCGATAGCCTTAAGCGTCTCGATAGCCACGACCATAACCATAGTCTTCAGCTTCCTAGCAGCATATCTATCGAGCACGGCGGTCGCCGAGGCATGGCTATACATCGCTGGGACATCCGCCATAGCTACCATCGACGATTTCTCCCGAATCCTAACGGCATCCATAATAGTGATCCCATTGATCCACATAATATCTAGGGAGTTGAAGTATATCGCATTCGATGAAGATGGGGCGAAGGCCCTTGGATTAAGCGTGAGATTCTACAGATACCTCTTCTACTCCTTGATAGCGTTGGCCGCCTCAATACTCTCCTCGACGATAGGGGTCTTGGTCACCCACGTGATCATGGCCGTTCCCGGGGCCGTGGCCTTAAGGTTCAGTAAAAGAGGTTCTCCACTCATCTCATATCTCACGGCCATCGGCCTCATGGTGGCCGGATACCTGTTCGCTAGAGTGATCAATATACCTCCGAGTGGAGGAGTTGGGATATTCTCAGCAATGCTAATCCTAATCATGATGGCTTGGAGGAGGCATGCCTAGACCTCTCTAAGGATCTTATGGTCTTTAGTGCGAGGTTCGTCATGCAGAGTATGTCGTCTAGGGTTGTGAGGAGAGATCTCACACTCCTCTCACATCTAATCTCGAATAGGATCACTTTTCCATCTCGAATCATCTTGAGCTTTAATCCCCTTGGGAGTGGCTGATTATCTGGCTCAAGGCTCTTCGCGATTATCTCGGCCTCCCTTTCATCCCTGAACGTCAGCCTCAGCTCAGCCTCACTTAGAATCTCCAAGCATCTCACCCGTAATCCTATCGACCTCCAAAACGAATAACGTCTTCTTCATCTTCGGTATCTCGGCTCCAGCCGCTATATCGTGGCCTCCTCCCCTGCCTCCAACGATCCTCGCAGCCTCCTTTAAGATCTCACCGAGATCTAAGCCCATCTTAATCAGCTTCTTGCTCGCCCTCGCTGAAACCTTTATCGAGCCCTCGGCTGAGGCCATGGCTACTAGGATCTTATTCTCTCCTAGGATTCCGGTTGAGGAGATCATCGAGGCTACCGAGCTTATCAGCTTATGGTCTATCACGTCTCCTCCATCTATGACTATCGTATGCTTCAGCTCCTGCCTGCTCTCATCTCTCATAGCATACTCTATGGCCCTGGCGAGCTTAACCCTATAATCCTCTAGGAGCTTCTGGGCTTTCTCTAGGAGTTCGGCTCGGTTACCCATGGCGACCGCTATCCCAACCCACTCATTCCCAGTCTTCCCACAGGCGTTTAAGAGGGAGGCGAACTCCCTAGCATCCCTAAGATAGGTCCAAGGCTCCTCCTTAACGAGTTCATAGACCTTTCCGATTATGCCCTTCGCTAGGCTGGGTGGGAGGCCAAGCGATGCTAGATGCTTCATCAATCCATTATAGAGCTTCCTCTTCTCATCCTCGTCGAGTTCGGCTAAGACCTTCCACCTATCTCCCTCCTTAACCTTGATCCCAACATCCATTAAGAAGCTATATGCCCTCGACTCATCTCCAGAAATTCCTGGGATGAATGGATTCGTTGTGCTGGCCAAGGCTATGTGGATCGGCTTATAGCTCCTGCCATAAAATAGTAGATCCTCCTCAACCCTCATCAATCCAGCGTCGATGGAGTCCTTGACTATGAGCTCATTTAACCCATGGAGAGATCTCCCATCAACCCTATCTTGTAGATCTCCTAGAGCTCCGACGACGGCGATCGGAGAGTAGCTCACGTTCCCCTCATTTAACGCCTTGGCCACGAGATATGTCACCCCAGCCCCGCTTATCTCATCCGCCCCATTTATCCCATAGAGATGAGGATTCACTTGGATGATGTTTTTGGGCGCCTCGCCCATAGGTTCGTGATGATCTAATATGATGGCGGGAGAATCTCCAACCATCCTGGCTATCTCATCTAGGTAGCCGCTTCCAATATCCGTGAAGACTGGGATGAAATCTCCTGAAAGATCCTTGAGAACCTCCAAGATATCGTCTATTCCTCCAACCGATCTCGTCAAGAACCTCGCACCCTCCCTCAAGAACATTATCGAGGCTATGGCACCGGAGGAGAGGCCGTCGGCATCATTATGGCAGAAGATCATGAAAGAATTGCCCTCGTCTATGAGCCTCCGAACTCGCTCAGCGGCCCTCTCAGCCTCTTCGATGAATTCTCGATAAAGGCTCTCATCCAAGCCCATTACTCAACCCACTCTAAGACCCCGCCTTATATAGATGAAACCGTCTTCCAAGACCTAGATTAAGACTTAAGCTATCTGTAGGTGTATATGAGCCTCGGCCGCCAGTCAGGAGGTAGGACCCCCTTCCTCTTATAATATTTCACGAGCCTATGGATCTTGGCCTCAACGAGCTGAAGCCTATGCCTATTATATCGATCGCCCCTATTCTTGCTTAGATGGACGTGCATCCTCCTAGCTCGCTCAAGCAAGTTTGCCAGATCCTCGGGGATCTCGGGTAGGAGATTATTCTCCTTTAAGATCTGGGTTATGCTCTTCCCAGTTATCTGCTTGACGAGTGGGACTCCATGCTGATCCCTTAGAATAATTCCTATCATGCTCGGCGGATAACCCTCCTTAGCATACTTGACCACGAGGGCCTCAACCTCATCTGGGGTCAGCTTAACCCAGGATGGTGGAGCCTTGCTGATCGGCCTCTTCGACCCAGACTTCCCCCGCTTACGGGCATGCATCCTCGCCATCTTTCCGCCTTAGAAGATCATGGGAGACCAATTATTTAAGATGTTGGAGCGGGCTTATGAGCTCGAGGCGAAAGGATAAATTTATTCACGGTAAGCATCGACCTAAATAAGATGTATGCGAGGACCCATGAGATCTTGACGAGGGAGGCTGCGAGGCTGGCTGGGATGGATGAAGGACTCATTCCAGAGCTCTGCCTCGCCGCTAAATCTCCAGACCTAGCCCCAGACTATGATTATGAGGTTTACCTAACCCATCGTGGGAGGCTTAGGGTTAGGAGGACGAGGATTAAGCATCACGAACCGAATCCAAGTCTCTTGAAGAAGTATGTCGTCGAGGCTAGGCATAGGTGGATTAAGGGGAGGAGGCTGCGAGGCTCGTTGGGAGAGCTCTACACTATATCGGCGACAGCGCGATAATCAGCCCATCCAAGGGTGAGGATCTACATGATCGGATGGAGAGGGAGTGTTCGAAGATAGATCCAAGAAATGTGATCAGAGATCTAAGCCTGTTCAAGCCAGTTGGGAAGAGGGAGACTCTAAGGGTGTTGGTGGAGAGCTTGGAGAAGGGGCCTGCGTCGAGCGCCCTAGAGGCCGTTAAGAGAACCTTATCCACCTCCTTCAGCATAATTTCCTCAATTCTATCTCCGCCAATAGCTCCCAGAGAGTTTAGAGAGCTTGGAGGTCGATGCCATGAATACTTTAGGGAGAGGGGGAAGCTTATACTCCTTCTCTCACTCCTCCTAACAATACTTCCCTTCATCGCCTTGACCCTCCTAAGTCTTGAGCTTAAGCCCCTCATCGCTTTCGCATCATTAGTCCCCGCAATAACGCCGTCCATGATAGCAGGAGTATCGGCCGCGATCCTCTATAGATCACGAGACATGAACACCGCATTATACTCTGCCCGCCGAGTCCATGGAATGCTCCCTTGGATAATCGTTGGAGTGGCTATTAGCGGGTTGATTATGTTCGGCATGGGATATGTGGCCATCGCCACATTACTGGCTCCAGAGATCATCATGACGATAATAGCCTATCTTAGACTGTTCAATGGCTTGGAGTGGAAGGAGATCAAGGATGAGGTCGACTGGTTTACGTGGAAATGACTTGATCAAATAAAGATTCCAGGCATTCCACCTTGATCGATAATCCATAAATCATAGGCTGAGCAACCATCCTCGAAAGATGGGGCTTAGAGGAAGATTATTGGCCACGTTCATCTCCCTCTCCCTCGTCTCCCTCTTCGCCGACATAGTCTATGAGGGAGCGAGATCAATCGGAGGCGCATACATAAACTTCTTAATGGCTCCAGCGATAGCGGTCAGCATTCTAGGATTTGGAGAATTCCTAAGCAATTTGATGAGGTTTTTAGGTGGAGTCCTAGCGCAGAGAATGACTTCAGGGAAGGCTTACTGGTCTCTAATATTCATCGGCTATCTGGTGAACCTAGCGATACCCTGCCTAGCATTCACCGGCGCTTGGGAGGTCGCCGTCATATTATTCCTAGTCGAGCGGGTTGGAAAGGGGTTGAGGGCTCCGGCGAGAGACGTCATCCTCTCAGAATTGACCGATGAGGCGAAGAGGGGTAGATGGTTCGGGCTACACGAGCTATTGGATCAGATAGGGGCGATAGCCGGGCCAGCGATAATAGGCGTATCGATATATGTGAGCAAGCCCCTAGAGGCTGGATATAGGCTCGCATTCAACCTCCTATGGATTCCGGTGATCATAATGACAGTAATGCTGTTCTCAGCCTACATTAACTATCCTAGGCCAAAAGCGGTCAGCGTTACCGTCCAGGAGAGGGGCTTGAAGAAGCTCGATAAGAGGTTCTGGAACTATCTAATAGGCTCGATCCTAACCCTACTGGGATTCATCTATTGGGGAGTGATAGCATACTATGCTCAAGACGCGGTTAAGGCCGGGGTTCTAACGGCTGGGGAGATTCCAATACTATATTTGATCGCCATGGCCGTCGACGCGGTCATAGCTCTCCCAATAGGCTTACTCTATGACCGGATTGGATTAAGGTCTGTTATCTTGGCCCCGTTAACTGCGATCTCGATAACTCCCTTATTATTCATGGTTGGGGGGAGGGTTGGATTATATCTGGCGGCTATTCCATGGGGGTTAACCATGGGGATCGTCGAGACTATAATGAGGGCGAGCGTAGCGGATATAGCTCCAGTCGAGGTGAGATCCCTCGCATATGGAATCTACTCGTCGTCGATAGGGTTTGCGTGGTTCACGGGATCCCTGATAATGGCATACATGTATCAGGTCGGCCTCATAAACACAATTATCATCCTAACGATAATCTCGGAGGCCACGGCCCTAGCCATCTACGCCACGACCTTAAGATGATATAACATCACACCTAATCTCAGAGTGTATGCGTATAAAAAATTAAGAGGATTGAAGATGCGCGATTTAAGGTGTCTTCTCTATTGTTGGTATCTTCTCGATCACCTTCTCTATCTCCTCCACCGTGAACGCCTTAAGAGTCGTTGTGCGGATCCATCCACTAACACCTAGAGCGAATAGGAGGGATAGGGCGGCCTCATCGCTCGGCCACTCAACCAAGGCCACGAGATCATACTCCCCCATCGTATAGTAGAATCCATGCAATTTCCCTCCAGCCTTCTCAACCGCCGCCTCAATCTGCTTAAAGTATTTAGGAGATTCCTTTAGATGCTTAGCTCCCTCATCCGTAAACTTGCCCAAGACTATGTAAAACGGCATTCTCCCACAAGATCTCAATCCTCACATATGATACATAAGCCTTACCGGAATAAGTGATGGAAGCATTGCTTAACTCAGCATAGAAATGGGTGAGTATAGTAGCCCGGCCCGGATTCGAACCGGGGTCCCCGGGGTTCCCCTCAATTCACTCGATCCAGAGCCCGGGATCCTTAGCCCCTTTTCTGACCAGGGTTTGGCCGCTAGACTACCGGGCTTCATTCATGAGTTGGTTTAGGGTGGCTTTATCCTTTTCGCAATCCATTTTAGTTGGGGAGGGGACTCGGATACCCGTGCTTAAGCATCTCTTAATCTTCCTCACAACCCTCACGGCGGGCTTCTTGGGCTCGATGCTCGGGATCGGCGGCGGATTCTTGATAGTCCCGATCTTCGTCCTCCTCCTAAAGATACCTATGCATCAAGCCGTCGCCCTAAGCTTGGTGGCGATCTCAGGGACGGCGATCTCATCATCAACCATCTACATCTCTAGAAGGCTCGTAGACTTTAAGACTGGTGTGATCCTAGAGTCGGCCACCCTGCTGGGCGCGGTGATAGGCCCGAACATCGCCCTAAAGCTTGAGGCAGAGGTCTTAGAGTTCATCTTCGGCTCAGTCCTCCTATACGTGACCTATAGGATGTGGGTTAGGCGAGAAGATGGGGGAGACAGTAAAACTGTTAGAGGTATGGATCATCTAAGGTGGATTACATCGCTTTTAGGAGCATTCTCCGCAGGGTTGATAGCGAGCATGATAGGGATAGGTGGAGGAACGTTAAAGGTTCCGATAATGTATCTGATCTTAGGTGTTCCGCTGAGAACTGCGGTGGCCACGAGCCAGTTCATGATCTCCCTAACGTCAGTAACGTCCTCATCAATCTACATCCTAAACGGATTGGTAAACCTCGATACGGGTATCGCGGCGATAATGGGATCGATAAGCGGAGCCCAGCTTGGAAGTAGAGTGGGTCTGAGGCTAAAGATTCATCAGATCAGGAGACTCTTCTCAATAATCCTAGCATTCTTCTCGATAACGATGATCCTCAAATCGATTCACCTAATCTCTTAAACGTGATCTCAAGCCAATACATTATGACCTTCCCCGAATAATGCTCAGAATCTTAAGGTAATTCTCTAAGATTATCTAATCGAGAGTTCTCGCCGCATCACGTATTAGAATGGATAACATGAATTTCAGCAAATAATCTCCTCGTTCATTGCCCTATATTCTGAGAGAATTATTTTGCACTTGATCGAGGCTAACCGTTAAAACCATTTGCTCAGCGACCTTAACCCGCATTGGGGAGATACAGATACATCCTGAGCTATGGGATAAGGGATTCATGGAAGTATGCTAGAGATGGGTGGGGAATAGCCCTACATAGGATCTGCTCTAGGACTGGGAGCTTTCCACCCTCCCTCGCCCACTATTTCGTAATGAAATACTCCAGAATCGGAGACATCGTCTTGGATCCATTCAGCGGTAAGGGAACGGCGCCACTTGAAGCATGCCTTAATGGGAGGATAGGGGTTGGAAATGATCTTTCTCCGGAGGCATATGTCCTAACGAGGGCTAAGGTTAGACCCGTTCCAAGGAGGAGGGTTCTTGAATGGATAGATTATGCTGAGAGGAGGTTTGATCCATCGGGCTATGATGTGTCGGAGGTCGATGAAGATGTTAGGGCGTTTTACAGCAACTACACCTTGAGGCAGATTCTCGCCATCAGAGACCTGATAGATGAGATTGATGACGAGGATTTGGCGAACTTCATCAAGGCGTTGATGCTTGGGATACTCCATGGCCCGACCAAGATCCACCTCAGCGTTAGATGCTCTCACTCGTTCTCGATGGCACCCGGATACATCAAGAGATACGTTAAAGAGAATGGGATTAAGAAGCCTAGGAGGGATGTCTTGAAGTGTTTGAGGATCAAGGTCGAGAGGGTGTTCAGAGATGGGATTCCATCCATTAAAGGATTCGCATACATGAGCGACGCGAGGAGTCTGCCGATAGAAGATGAGAGCGTAGATCTCGTGATAACCTCTCCACCATACTTCAACATGCAGACCTATGCGTGGGATAATTGGCTCAGACTATGGTTTCTAGGATACACCTATGAAGAGGTTAGGAGGATGCTCTTCCAAACCCAGTCGATCAAGAAGTTCAAGGACTTCATGAAGGATTCCTTGAAGGAGATCTTCAGGGTCTTGAGATGGGATCGGGCGGCGATAATAGTCTTGGGTAGGGTGAAGTTGAAGGGAAAGGTCGTCGACATGGCTGAGCTTGTGGCCCCGATAGCCGAGGAAGTCGGTTTTCAAGTCAAGTCGATAATCTCCGACTCGATTCCAAAGTCGAACAAGTATCTCTGGTATCTCAAGGAAGGAGATGGGGTCAGTAAGGAGGTGATCTTAGAGTTGGCGAAGGGAGAGTTCCAGTCAAACAATATTCAAGTTGATTGGAGTTCGGAGAGACCTCTAACCATCATCAAGGATTATGAGGAGGTGATCAAGGCGTGATCTTGGAAAGCCATGGAGATGCCTGCAGGCTCGGCTACTTAAGACTGATCGCATGCCTCCTAGAGGACGGCTCTCAGAAGAGCTTCGACTTCCTCGCAAGCATCCTCTATGACATGCTGAGAAACCTTGAGCTCTATGAACCCCTTACACAGAAGCCTATAGGGCTGATAACGAGATATGTTAATGCTAGAAATTATGTTACCTTGGCCGCTGAGATGGGCTTCATCGATAGGGCTTCACAGACGATCGGGGAGTTCGGCAAGCTCTATCTCTGCCTCGACTCAGCGGATAAGTTCAGGGAGTTCGTTGAGGGTAAGAGTATCCCAAGCCACGATGACCTCATCGCCCTAAATGGTGCTGAGAGGCTCTTCTTCCTATGGGTTCTATTGAGTAGGGATTATCCGATGATTCAGCATGTCTTGAGATGGGTTATGGGGAGGAGGAGCTTCACGAGACAGGAGGCCATGAATCAGATAATGGAGGAGTTCTATCCAGACTCTCTGAGAAAGGTTCTATCAACTCTAGATGCTAGGAGGAGGGAGCAGATAATGAGGGAGATCGAGGAGGCTGAAGGGTTCAAGGAGAAGAGGCTTCAGATAGATGATAAGATGAGCTGGATTAGGAGTAGCCAGTATGCAAAGTATCGCCATATAGCTCCCCCGAGGCTTGAATGGCTCGTTGACTGCGGAGTCCTGAGGAGGGTTGGGAGGGGGAAGTATGAGGTTGGAGAGAACTACTTAGAGCTTGGAGACAAGGTGCTAAAACTAGCATCCTTGAAGCCCGCGAAGCTCGACGACTATTTCTTCGATGAGTTTGTGAAGTTGTTCTCAAAGGATTTCTCCACGGCGAATAGGTATGAGATCTCGAGGACTATGATCGAGGTTTATGAGAGAATGAGAACACTGTTCGGGGATGAGGTGAGCTTATCAACCCTAGAGTATTTGACTATCATGGTCTTGATGGAGAGGGGAAGGTTCGCGGATCTAAGGACCATTCACAGCTCCTTCAACAGCTTAGCCCTAAAGTTCCCGGACAAGATCTACGTGATCCCCGGGAGGAAGAGGAACATGAACGTAGCATACATAAGCGTCGAGGAGATAGAGGTCTAGCAGAGAGCTATCCTTATATCCCCCGCATCCCCAAAAGCATTTGCTATGAGCAAGCCAGCCGAGTTAGGGTCTTTAAAGGTTGGGCATAACATAGTGATAGATGGGGAGCCATGTAGAATAGTTGAGCTTGAGAAGAGCAAGCCCGGGAAACATGGAGCGGCCAAGGTCAGGCTCGTGGCCATAGGGATCTTCGACGGGGTTAAGCGGACCATGGTCGGGCCCGCCGACTCGAGGGTTGAGGTTCCGATAATCGAGAAGAGGAGCGGCCAAATCGTCTCGATAGGAGATATGGTCAGCATAATGGATAATGAGACCTATGAGATACTCGAAGTCCCCATACCGAAGGACGAGAAACTTGTTGAGAGGCTCGAGCCCGGGGCCACGGTCGAGTATTGGAAGATAATGGGGAGGAGCATGATAGTCCACGTAAGGGGTGGATAGCTACATCTCTAGGATGAGTTCGGCGAGTTCCGGGAAGAGTTCTAGAAGCTGTCTAATGCTTGGATGATGTCTTGCCCCCAACCCCATACACTTATATGCTCCGACGGCATTCCCTATCCTCGCGGCGTCTCTCGTCCTAAGCCCCCTAAGCAATCCATAGATGAATCCTGCGTTGAAGGCGTCTCCAGCTCCGGTCGAGTCTAAGACCTTAACCCTATATGCGGGTATGAGCTCGACCTCCTCATCCACCACCATGCATCCCCTTCCACCGAGCTTGATTAAGAGCGTTCTCGCTTCGAGGAGATCCTTTAGAGACTTGACTTCATCCACGCCGAGCCTCTCAGATTTTATGAGGGAGCGGGCTTCAAGATCATTCATCAATATGTAGTCGACGAGACCTCTAATCTTAAACGCCTTTCTCGGATGCTCTAGGGCTACTCCTTCTAGATCCATGCTCGTCGAGATGCTCCACATCTTCGCAGATCTCAGCAATCTAATGCATGACTCTCCACCGTCGTCATTTAGCATCATATAGCCTGATAGGTGTAGGTGTCTCACATCTCTCAAGGCTTCAAGCTCATCCCCCCTAAGCCTGTAGGCCGCGTTAGCACCTCTAGCGCATATCAAGGTTCTCTCCCCACTTGAGTCTATCAAGACTACACTTATCCCCGTAGACTCTCCCTCAATTCTCCTAACATACCTCACATTAACCCCGCTTCTCCTAAGCTCTCTAAGGGCTAGGTCCCCGAACCCGTCTTCTCCAACCGCTCCGATTAAGGCTGTTGGAACTCCTAGTCTCGCGAGGGCTGAGGAGAGGTTTCCGCCGACGCCGCCATAGGAGATGATCATTCTTCTAAGGGCTATCGAGTCACCCGTCTTCAGACTCCTATCTATCCTGAAGATGAGATCTATGTTTATGTCGCCTAAGATTAGGGCTTGGATGCCTCCTATCACGCGCCTCCCATCCTAATCCTCCGCACCACTTCCATGAGCCTCCTAACCCTCTCGGGGTCGACTGGGTTCTGGGTTATCCCCTTAACCTTAAAGTATGTTCCCACTATCGCTCCATCGGCATACCTCAACAACCTCTCAGCGTTCTCAGCGGTCAACCCGCTCCCAATTATCACTGGAGTCTCCCCGACCACCCCCTTAACCCTCTTAACCAAATCGACATCAGGCTCGGATCCAGTCATCCTACCGGTTACGATCAACGCGTCGGCGAGATAGAAGTCTGTCCAGATCGCGTGGGTCTCGGGATCTATTCCAGAGAGCATGACGGCGTGCTTCTTGTAAACGTCCGCGAAGAACCTTACATCCTCGGCATAGAGGGCTTTCCTCAACCTCATCAAGTCCGCCGCATTCCCATTATCGATCTCCCCAGTATCCCAGATTAATGCACCGGTGTAAAGGCATACTCGAATAAACTTGGCTCCAGCGGCCTTAGCTATTCCGAGGGCTATCCTCCCACCATTATGGATCGAAGTTATCCCAACTGGAATGTCGAATGATTTTACTATCTCCCTCGCCGCGACCGCGTGCGCCGCAACCTCCTCGGGCGGAATCCTCCTACTCGCATAGTATGGTAGATCCCACATGTTCTCAACTATCAGCCCATCAACCCCATTCTCGACTAGGATCCTAGCATCCCTCAAGGCATACTCGATCACATCATCCATGCTCCATCCCTCATAGGCCGGCGCTCCCGGAAGAGGTATTAGATGAACCATTCCTATGATCGGCTTATCAACCCCGAATAGCTCCGATAGATCTCTTAGACGCTTCGAGTAGAATCTTCTAGCCCACTCCGGGATTAGATCATCGATACTTGGACGCATATTTCATCACCGACCATAATCCACGTGAGTCCGTTAATAATTTTTCTTTTCGACGAGTCTAGCCTTCTTGATCTTGAGGAATCCTCTATCACCTCTCCAATCAATCTCCGTTCCAAGAACCTCGATCCGATACTTGAAGATCGGGGCGTCGAGGACGAAGGTCTCAAACTCTCCTCCCTCCCCAGCCAGATTTATCCCAAATCTATCCGAGATCTTCCTAAGTTCTTCAACTAGAGAGAGAGTTAGACGACCCCCTAGAAACTCTTTCCCCAGACCCGCGGCCGCGACGCCGGTTATGATCACCTCGAATCCATCATTGATGATCTCTTGGAGGATTGTTAGCGGGTTCATGCCCCAAAGCGGCGCGAATAGGTTGAGGCCATATCTCTCACATACTTCCTTGAAAGCCTTTAGCTGAAATTTGCTCGCGATCGCCCCAGCTATTACTCCATCGACTACTCCAGAAACTTTTTCGATCAATCTCGTTAAGGCGGAGATCTCCTCAATCTTGCCGATCCCGCATCTCTCCACGAGCTGATGCTTCCCCATGGCCTCAGCCTGAAGCCTCGTGAGCTCGATATTCGGGTAATGGAAGTAGAGGGATTCATCGCTCTCGGGGAAGATCGTTAAGAGGTATTCGACGTCATGTCCACGTCTCTCCATTAGGTGGATGGCGTAGGCCGAGTCCTTTCCACCGCTGAAGAAGGCGGCGAGCCTCAATCCAAATAAGCGATATGAAAGCCTCTTAAAATAGGAAAACCACCATCTTCATGGACTCCTGACATAGAAGGGAGCCATGGGATCATGGGCAAGGCTTTCGCGGTCATCTACTCGGAGAGGAAGCCCAAGGCGGTTGAGGCTGCTAAGAGGGTCTTGGAGATCCTTGAGAGGAATGGGCTGAGGGGGGTGATGATGAATGCTAGGGAGGCTGTGGAGAGGAAGATTCCATCAGACACGGAGATAGTGGTGGCGTTGGGAGGCGATGGAACACTTCTAAAAGTGATAAACGCGATCTCAGATGACGCCGCAATACTTGGAGTGAACTTCGGCCATGGAGGATACTTGATGGAGGTTGAATCGGATATGCTTGAGGAATCGCTTGAGAAGCTTATCGGTGGCGAGTATTGGATCGAGGAGGCCATGATGCTCTATATCAAGCTGAATGGTAGATTTGTTGGAAAAGCGTTAAACGAGGCATACATCTCCTCAACCCAGCCCGGAAAGATCCTCGACTTCAAGGTAATCCAAGAAGGAGTTAAGCTCCTCGAATTCCATGGAGACGGCTTGATAATATCGACCCCAACTGGCTCGACGGCATATGCATACTCGGCTGGAGGCCCAATACTCGACGATCGACTAGAGGCCGTGGTCTTGGCGCCCGTATGCCCCTTAACCGATGTCAGCCCAGTCGTCCTCTCAATCTCCAAACCCATTAGGGTCGAGGTCTTAGGCGAGGGAGAGGTGCAAGTATTGATAGATGGATGGATTAGATGCTCGGCTGGATCGGAGAAGGCCGTTTTAGAGGTTGAGAGGTCGGGGAGAACCGCCAAGCTCATTAAGCTGACCGACGAGCGGGGGTTTGAGAGGAGGATTAGGAAGAGGCTTGGATATGAGGGTTAAGGTCTTAGACTCAACCGCGCTATTCATAGGATTCACCGAAGGAGGCGGAGCTGAGCTGGTAACATGTAGAGAGGTGTTAGAGGAGGTGAAGTATGGCGGAGGCAGGTTTAGAGCTGCGGCCATTCGAGGAGGCGGGCTCGTGAAGATACTTGAGCCAAGCGAGGATTATGTTGAGAGGGTTAGGGAGACGGCGCTTAGGGCTGGAGAACACGATCTATCTGAAACCGATATCAAGTTATTAGCCTTGGCCTTACAGTTATTCGATGAGGGAGCCGATGTCTCGATAATCACCTCAGATTACTCGATCCAAAACCTAGCCGAGATCATGGGATTAAAGGTGGAGCCAATCCTCCACAGAGGTATAAGGAAGATGGTCAAGTGGACAGCATACTGTGAGATGTGTGGATGGAGAGGCGAGGCCAGACCTGGAACACCCTGTCCGAGATGTGGTGCGAGGCTTAAGAGGAGGCCGAGTGAAGAGGTGTCGAGAGAGGATTGAGGATAAGGATTCTCTCCGAGCTACATGATCGGAGAATCCTTGAGAGGGTTGCAGAGGCGTTGAGGGAGGTCTATGGAGAGGAGGTGAGGATAGAGTTCGTCGATCGACTATTCGATGAGACATTCCTAAACCCTTCTAGAGGTCAATACGATGCATGGCCGATAGTTCAAAGCTATAAAAGTGTCAGGGCGGATGACGAATACCTCCTTTTAATCACTGTTAAAGACCTATACGCGGCAGGCCTAAACTATGTCTTTGGGCTGGCCTGGCATGGGGTCGCAATAATATCAACCCATAGACTTGCCCAAGAATTCTATGGGCTTGAACCCGATCGAGAATTATTCATTGAGAGGCTCATCAAAGAGGCGGTTCACGAGCTCGGACACCTACATGGATTGACCCATTGCTCGGATAGGAGATGCGTCATGGCCTTCAGCAACTGGATAGGCGACACAGACTATAAGTCATATAAGCTTTGTAGTAGATGTGAGAGGAAGCTTAAGCTATCGAGATCTAAGACTTGATTACAAACTCGCTTGAACCACGCTCCCCCTCAGCCCTTTGGGCTAATTGGCTTAAAACCCTCTTCACTACCGATCTTGAGAGGACTCCTGCCTCGATTAAGTTCACTATCGAGTTGGGCGACGCCTCCCCCGAAACCTTCCCGATATTCCCCTTAACCTGTCTCCAGATTAGATGCGTGTTCCCGCTCTTAGACCTATAGATTATCCCCAAGATCTCCAAGGCTTTAACGAACCTGATATTCCTTATAGTTCCTAGATCGAGCTTTGAGACCGCCTCGACATAGATCCTACCCTCAGACGCATCCCTCTCCGGAAATATAGTCGGGTCATTTAGATAACCTTT
>Ga0190367_1000892_pt1 | contig 19083 bp, 20 predicted proteins | sample 4872181011_MG_FD_171838 | JGI IMG/M metagenome (GOLD analysis project Ga0190367, IMG submission 171838) | Hydrothermal vent microbial mat bacterial communities from Southern Trench, Guaymas Basin, Mexico - 4872-18-10-11_MG | ecosystem: Environmental > Aquatic > Marine > Hydrothermal vents >...
ACGATCAACGTCCCGATCAAAGGATCTCCAGAAGACACTGCTAAGCTTATGAGATTGATGTACAGATTCAGAGATTGCGTTAGAAAAGCTTTACCTTTGATAAAGAGCGGAATTGAACCATCAAAAGGTAAAACGCTTCTAAGAGATTTTATAAACAATACGTGGTACGCTTATTCGGCTTGTTGCATGGCTAAACTGATTTTAGAGGGTTTGGAAGCTACGGAGGGGGAATATGCAAACGTAAGAAAGCCGTTCTTTGTTAGCAGTGGAGATAAATCTCACTTGGGGAACAGAAATATTAGGTTGCTCAGTGTAGACCACTCATAAAGATGAGAATTACAGATATTTAAGAAACTATGGAAACTTTTAAATACTTTCGATACTTATTTATTAATGTGGAGAAGTTATACAGGGTATCAGAAGTTGCAAAGATGCTAAATGTGTCTGACGTAGCTGTTAGGAAGTGGATTAAGACGGGAAAGTTAAGGGCTAAAAGGGTAGGAAAACTCTGGATGATTCCGGAGAGTGAGCTTAAATTGTTCTTAGGAGAAAGGCCAAAAGAAATTAGGGCTGTTATTTATGCAAGAGTTAGCTCTCATAAGCAGAGGAAAGACAGTAATCTCGAAAGACAAGTTGAGAGATTAAGAAATTACTGTAGTGCCAAGGGATATAAAATTGTAGATGTGATAACAGATGTTGCAAGTGGTTTGAAAGAAAATAGAAGTGGTTTGATAAAACTTTTTGACATGGTTGAAAATAGAAGAGTAGATGTGGTAGTAGTGGAGTTTAAAGATAGGTTAACGAGGTTCGGTTTCGATTACTTACAAAGATATTTTGACTCTCACAATGTAAGGATAGAAGTAGTTGAAGAAACAGAGAAAAACTACTTCGAGGAGCTTATGGAAGACTTCATCTCAATAATCATCAGTTTTGCAGCAAGAATATACGGTAAAAAATCGCAAAAGTTTAGGAAGGTTAAAGATTTCGTTAAAGAGGTGTTAACTGATGCAGAAAACTCTCAAAGTTAAGCTAATACCTCTAACAAAAACAGACTTTAGAAAGTTACTTGAGCTTAAAGAGAGTTATACAGATCTTTTAAAAGATGCTTTAAAAATAGTTATAGAAAACGATGTTAGGACTAGGAAGCAAGCACATGAAGCGTGCTATGAGGTGTTGAGACGAAAGTATCCTAAATTGCATAATAAGTTTACCCAAGAAGCGTACAAGAGAGCTTTGGCTATGTATAAAAGTTACTTGAAGTTGAAAAAGAGGTACGAAAGAAGATTATTAAAGTTTGAGCCATCTTTGCCTGAAATTAGTGAAAGCAATGTCGTTGACCTACACATTGACACCTTTAAGCTTGTTCGAATAAATGGAACGCTACTGTTAATAATCTCAAAAAGCAGAGGTGAATACATTAGGTTTATAGTCTTGGAATATGCATACTTAACAAAACATCTTGAAAAAGATTGGAAGCTTCAGAATTCGAGAATTGTGGTTAATGACGAAATTTATCTTCACTTAACGGTAAATAAATCCATTACTCCAAAAACTTACGAAAATAAATTAGTGGTTGACATAAACGAGGATACTGTTGATTGTCTGTTAGTAACTAAGGAGTTAGCAATATTCTTTAGAGTGAGGCATGATATCAGAAAAATTAGAGTGAACTACAGAAGGATAAGAAAGAGCATACAGGGAAAAGTTAAAGATGAGAAAACGAAAGATAAATTGTTAGCTAAGTACGGTGAAAGAGAAAGAAAACGAGTTGAAGATAGAATTAAGAAGATATCTTCGTTGCTAACTGAACTATGCTTGAAATTTAATGCTGATTTGGTTGTAGAAGACCTAAAATATCTAAAGAACGCAAAAACGAAGAGTAAACAACTCAACTACAGATTGCAAACGTTACCTTACCGTAAGCTCCTTTCAAACTTAGAATATAAAGCTACTGAGAAGGAAATTAGTGTTATTAAGGTTAATCCAAATAACACTTCCGTAACATGCCCAATTTGTGGTTACAAAAACAAGAAGAATCGCTTGAACGTTTTATCTTTCAAGTGTGAAAAGTGTGGATTTGAATTTGACGCTCAGTTCGTAGCTTGCTTAAATTTACTCTCCCGTGCTGATGACAGCCGTTTGGCTATCAGGCACGGGAGATTGCTAATCCGTAAGGCGGGCTTAGTGGTGCCCGCCGATGTAGCTCCCGATGAAGTGCTGATTCATGAGGCGCTGAGGGGGAAGCCCGTGCTCGTAGTTTCTAAAATATCTGTAGTATAAAGCACGGGCAACCACGAGTTGGAAGTGTTATATCCTTTTGAAGACAGAGGCAAATTCTTGCACTTCTCAATTAGGTTTCCAGAGAAGTTTATACCATTAGTCGAAGAATTAATCGAACGAGCAAAGCAAGGCAAGGTTAGTTATGGCGTAATAATATCACTTAAAAGCGATCTCGTTGCACATATCAATGTTCCATTAGACCTATGGCTTAAGCACAGAAGAAGGAGGAGCAAACCGTTTGGAAATAATGTAGCCTCAATAGATATTAATTCTGATAGGATGAATCTCGTCGTAATTACGTGGAATCGAGAACCTATTTATCGCAAGACTTTCTGGTATCCGGAAGTAAACTCGCCCAGGTATCGAAAGATAAGGCCGATTACATGAGATTTCAAGCAGTCAACGAGGCTATTAATTCGGCTTACTATTATTGAGCTTCGGTAATTGTTTTGGAAGATTTGTTCGGGATAAAGAATAGGAAGTTTACAAATTCAACTAAGGTCAATAGGAAAATTAGTAGATTCCCCAAACGGAAGTTGTTAACGCATGCAATATTGGAGTCCTTGGAGTGGAGTATTGAGCCTCATCTAGTTAATCCAGCATATAGTAGCTCTAAGGGAAAAGAATTAGCTAAGAAGTATGGACTCGACATTCACTCTGGGGCAGCTCTGGCTTTAGCTCTTAGATTCCTGAAATATGGTAGAGTTTGTCAAGATTTGTAAAGTTTATGGAAACTGTTCACAACCTCCTCCCCGCATTGAACAGTAGTTCCGAAAGTTGGCAATTAGGTTGACCTAAATGGGGTTGAGGATTTTTATTTAGTTTTGAAATACTCCTTGAATTTTTATCTGGTTGCCAAATATTCCACTTTCGGAACTACTGTGAATGGCGAGTGTTCCCCACAGGGGAACTTCCCACTCAACTACCTCACGGTAGCTTCACGGGTCGGTTTGAGTCATCGGGTTAGGTCGGAGCAACCCTCTACAACATTTTCAATATAATAAAGTTTTATGACACGAACATACCTCCTATCCCCTAATTCATCTCCGCCCTGAAGGGCAAAGATTCATTAGCGACGGTTGGTGATATTTGCATCTGAATAAAATTTATAGCAATAAATTTCAATATAATCATAAATATTTTAGTAGTATATGTTCTTCATTAACAACGGGCAGAAATAACCGTAGTCCATATACACGGGACATATCAGCTCCTCATGTAATGGACAGAAGTACACCGCTCTTTCGGCATTTATAGGACATGCAGATATAGCCTTTTCAGGACATATCCTTGCGCACACACCACATCCTACGCACAGGTTCTCATCTATTTTCGGCATTCCGTTTTTATCTATGTATATTGCCGGACATATGAATTCTTCAACGCATTTCATGCATTTGTTGCACTTACTCGTTATTCTGAATGATCTGAGTTTTATACCCTTTTTTCTTGCCTCTCTAATCCTTAAAATTGAACACTCCCTCCTAGCTATTATAACGGAAACGCTATCATTCCTCAACGCCCTCTTAAGCACCTCCTCAAACTTTTCGACATCGTACGGATCCACGACTTTTACAAATTCAACACCGATACCTCTAACCACATCTTCTATCTTTACGCGCTTTCCCTCCTCACCGCAACCCTTCACACCCGTTCCGGGATGGGGCTGATGACCGGTCATGCCCGTTGTCATGTTATCTAATATTATCAAAACAAATCTGGCCTGATTATAAACGGCGTTTATCAACGCAGGAATACCTGCATGCAGAAAAGTTGAATCTCCTATCGTAGCTATCACAGGCTCTTTTACGACCCAGCTCAGTCCGTTAGAAACACCGATACTAGCACCCATGCATATGCAGATGTCCACGGCCTCAAATGGTTTGCTCACACCCAACGTATAGCAACCTATATCACTTGGCAGGCAGGCTTTCCCCATCTCCTTAACGACCTTTCTTATGACGTAAAAAGTGGCTGAGTGCGGGCATCCGGGACAGAAAACTGGAGGTCTTTTGGGTGCAAGTGCCTCCAATTCCTTTGATATACTCTCTATTCTCTCATAGTCTATGCTTGTGCCAATCTCAAGTATCCTTGCAATCGCCCTTTCGACTATCGAAACGCTGTATTCATAATTCATCGGCAGATATCCGTTCATCTTTCCGAAAACATTCTTTTTAATCGTTCTGACAAACACCTCAACGATTGGATCCACTTCCTCAACTACGAGGACGGATTCAACACTTTCTGCAAACTTTTCGATGAGCCTGATTGGCAGGGGATAAACGGATGATAGCTTAAGTATAGGTAAATCGAGATTTAACATCCTAACGGCTTCCTTAGCATAGGAATAGCTCAGACCACATGCGATTATTCCAAGCCTTCTGTCATCACCATCCTCAACCCTGTTTCCGTTCCAGTCGTTCAGGTATTTCTCAAGCTTCTTTAACTTCTTCTCAAGCTCTAGCTTAAGAATTCTTGCATGCGCAGGTAGGACTACATCTGTTTCGGGTCTCCTCACCCATTCTACCCTCTCAAGTCTTTTTTCAGGAATCCTTCCAAGCCTGACTAAGCCCCTTGAATGACTAAGTCTCGTATATGTCCTCAGCATTACGGGGAGACTGAATCTCTCAGAGATATCAAAGCATTCCTTGGTTAAATCTTTAAGCTCCTGAACGTTTGATGCCTCAAAAACTGGAATTCTAGCTGCCAATCCATACCATCTGTTATCCTGCTCGTTTTGACTGCTGTGCATGAAGGGGTCGTCCGCGGAAACAAGTACGAATCCGCCTCTGGCCCCTATGTACGTAAAGCTGAAGAGGGCATCACTCGCAACGTTTACGCCTACGTGCTTCATTGCACACATGCCCCTCTTACCTGCCAGAGAAGCTCCCAGTGCAACTTCAAATGCCACCTTTTCGTTTGTCGAGTACTCCATGTGCATAAATCCTTTCAGAACTTTGCAGACCTTCGAAAGTGTATCGCCTATTTCGGATGAAGGTGTTCCAGGATAGCATGCGAAAACGTCTATTCCCGCCTCTAATGCTCCTCTCGCTATCGCCTCATTTCCAAGCAGGAATACCTTTTCCCCCTCTTTGCCGAGCAGTTGCATGATTAGAATTTACATGAGTCTTAAAAACGATACGCTTAATTACAGGCTTGGTTATTCAAGCTTTATGAATGTAAAGGGGATACTGAAAGACATACTATCAACGATTCTGATAGTATTGATAATAGTTGGAATAGGAATTGCCATAACAGGTACTTGGCCTTTTATGGTTGCCGTTCAATCCGGAAGCATGGAACCGAATCTTCATAAGGGAGATGTCGTCTTTTTAATAAGTTCCGATAGAGTAAGAATAATAACATGGGCGGAGGGGAAGGAGATAGGATACAAGAGCTTCGGAGATTACGGAGATGTAATAGTATATTATCCGAATGGTGACAGGACGAAAACACCGATAATACATAGAGCAATCGCGTATATAAGAGCTGGCGATAGAATTCCAATTCTTCATAACGGATCGCTCTTACCTTCAAAGTTCATAGCAAAGAGCGATGGATATATAACTCAGGGCGATCACAATTCGATTCCGGATCAGCTCGCACCTAACTGGAGGATTGAACCCGTTAAAAAAGAATGGATAATCGGTGTTGCAAAGTTCAGAATTCCATATGTCGGATGGATAAGAATACTCATTTAATCGAGCAGACCCTTTGTACTCGGTACATCTTCCCTATAAATTATCCTTGAAGCTTTATTAAAGGCGATTGCAAATGACTTAAAGCAAGATTCTATTTTATGGTGCATATTTCTGCCTTTTACGGATATATATGCGTTTATCCCGGCATTTTTGCATAACGTATCGAAGAAATGCACGTAATCATCGTAAATTTCCCCTTCGAAATTTAAATAACCCCTTCCGCTTAAATCCAGTGAGCAGATCGATACAGCATCATCCATCGGAACTATAGCATAACCGAATCTCGCAATTCCCTTTTTATCACCCAATGCCCTCCTTATAGCCAAACCGAGTGATATCGCCGTATCTTCAATTACATGATGTTCGAAATCACCTCTAGCCTTTACTCTAAGCATTATCCTTGAATGCCTAGCAAACGTTTCAAGCATGTGCTTGAAAAATCCTGCCACTTCTATCTCATATCCTTCCGAATCAAGATCGACCTCAACTGTTATATCAACCTCTTCAGTTCTTCTCCTAACGATTGCCTTTCTCAGCACAATCATGCTTTCATCCTCTGATCTTTTTTATTACCTTAGGGGATTATTCGTCAAAATATTTAAAGATATTACAAATGTAAAGATCTCAGATTTCTAAACATCAGATTGAGATTTCAATTCCATTTACTGCAAACTAAACTTTGTAATCTAAATTATTCCTCTAAATCGATCACATCCTCAAGTCTCAATACATTCATATATAGGGCAGATCCTATCACAACACCTGCTGCACCTATCCTCTTTATATTCATAACATCACGTCTCGAAGTTATCCCACCTGCGACATATACGGGGAGATCCACGCTTCTTACGATCCTCTCTATCCTCTCCAGTTCTACACCAGACACGAGACCCTCAACATCTATATTCGTGTAAAGTATCGACACATCACAATCCTCGTATATCCTTGCTATTTCAACCGGGGTAAATTCCGTAATACTTTTCCATCCCTCTATAGCAACTCTGTTCCTTCTGGAATCGACTGCAATCATAATCCTATTTGGATACATCTCCGCGAGTTTCTTAACAGACCTCACATCCCTTATGGCGAGAGTTCCAAGTATTACTCTATCAATTCCGTTTTTTATTAGTCTTCTAGCAATTCTAATATCTCTTATCCCTCCACCTACCTGCATCTCCACTTTAAATCTCTTTTTAATGTCCATTATTACATCCTCATGCCTAAGTCTTCCCCTGAATGCACCGTCGAGATCGATTAAATGCAAGGCTCTTGCTCCTCTTTTAATCCAGTTATCCGCAACATCAATCGGATTATCAAGCATAACAGTTACTTCATCTTCTCTTCCCCTTCTCAATCTCACGACCTTTCCTCCCTTCAGATCTATCGCGGGGAGTATCCTGAACATGGATTCACTTGTATTTCAAAATATATCTATGTTTTTTTTCATCCCACTTCGCATTTTTTACAAGCTCATCAAATTTGCAGTCGTCCATTACTAGGTATCCCAATTCGCTGCAGACATCGTAAAAATCTTTGATCCTTATGTTAAGCCAGTCAAATTCCGAAAAAATAGATTTCTTAACTATTCTAAACGGTTTTCCGTTCACATCCACTCTGACTGTTCTCTTGGGCAACTCCTTTCTAAGCCTCCACTTCGCGACAAGCGGTGACTGTACATCTTTCACAGCCTTCTCGACATCCATACCGTCCATGACAACCTTTAAGACTATCTCAGCAATTGTGTTTATCCTGTCTGGAACGCCTACAGTATCACCCCTCAGCAGTATCCTCATAGACCTAAATCTTATACCCTCTCTTTCAAGCGCATCACCTATTCTCGACGTCCATCCTTTCTTTTCTCCACTTTTATCTACTATACCTCCAATTATAAAGCACTCAGCCCTCTCACCCCTGAAAACTTCATCTCCGCTCGGATCCAGTAATATAACATCTCTAATATTTTTGTTCTTTATAAATTCAGCTGTAGAGCTGTAGTATTCACCAAGACCGCAGTTTAGATGTGTAATGATTAATCTTTCATCCCACATGTACTTCCTCACAACACCAAGAGTCTGTTCTATCTGTAGCAGTATTTTCCTCTTTTCCTTTTCCGTGTGATCATCGAAAAAACTGCAGTCCACAACTATGTATGGGAAGTACTCGCATTCGACCTCCTTCAGCATTTCATCTCTCGTTAGAAGCACATCACATTCACGGCATCTACCGACAAATGCATCGGCGTAATCCACAGGATTTCCATTTAAATCATATGCTCTGCCCCTAAATCCCCTGCAAACTTTCGCCCTGTTAAGAATTACATATACCGCCATCATCTGCAGGACATCATCACTCTCAATAATCCTATTTATATTTGTGGATACGGATTTTATTCCTCTACTTTTTAGTATCCTCACGAACACATCTTTCAGTTTCACGTATGATATCCTGCAACGTGTAATATTTTCCTATCGTTTTTATGATCAGTCCGATAAGTAGAATTAACAGGATTACTATTAAAACTGTATAGCCCCTGAAGTACTGCGACAGATAACTCGATATAAGGGCTATGACCATCGAACTCAAGAAGGATGCGAATATTATCGTTAAAAAAAGCTTTAAACTGTCAAGACCCAGCAGCTTTCCTATTATGCTCGCTGTTGTACTACCTGTTCCCTGAAAAGGTATGAATACGAATATGAATAAACCGACATAAGTATTTCTCTGAAGGTTGTATTTAACTATGAAATCTTTTGCCTTTTCCTCTATTTTTTTCAAAAGAGAACCGATTTTAGGTACTATACTTAATAGATCGAAGTTCCATATTATAAACATCGCGGATATTGCATCCGTATACGTTATGAGGAAAACAGGTATGAGTACAGCTTTGATGTCACCGACGTAACCCTTTAAAAACGATGTCATCAGCGGTATCACGCTCTCCTTTCCCGCCGGGGGAATGAAATATGCGAGGAGAAATCCCCCTATGATCCTGTAGTATCTGTCGAACATGAATATCATTATTAAAAGTATCAGGTATAGAATAGGAGGTAATGTTAGATACAATATCCTTCTTCTCGTCTTCACAAGCCTAGTTCTCAGGGTAAACTTATATGTATTTCTGAAGGGATCGTGACAGTTTCAATTTATGTAAAACGTCAGACAATGACAAAAAAACTCTTAAATGATTTATTACTGCTCTTTCATTGTTAATTACCGATACATTTGGCTAAAAAAGGGATAAAATCATGAAGAAACCGTTAAAGGATGGAGAAATTCCGTATTGGGAAAGTGAAAGAGAAAAAAGGATGGCTTTGTAAAATACTACATTTCTTCAGCATTTTTGAACAGGTAAAACCTCTCGCCCTTATAATTGACAAGTCTTCCCCCAACACAGTACTCGTTGCCAAAAGGTCTTATTATACAGTCGGCATGAACACTTCTTGCGATTGATATTATATAATTATGTAGCTCGGGCGGCGGTCTTATCGAATATATCAGACTGCTTCCCTCATAAATGCTCAAATTTGGATTTATTATATCATCTCTAAAGAATTTGACATGTCTGACTGGTATTTCTTTCACATCAACTGCAATAACATCCAAACCTCTTTTAATAAGCTCAATAGCCACATCCCAATAATAACCTATACCAATTTCAATAATTTTACCTTTATAATTTTTTGCTATGTATTCGGCTATCTGCAACACAAGTATTTAATCTTCCAAGTTATAAATCATATTGTGCTGAGTGTGGTGATCAGGGACTACGATATAAGAGATTTTAAGGATATAATAGAAATAGATTCAGAAGCTTTCTCACCCCGAAATCCGGTTTACGATGCTTATATATACACTACGTTTGGAAGCGATTTACTCGTTGCAGACGTAGGTGGAAAAGTTGTTGGTTACATAGCAATAATGAGCCTGAGCCGTGAAGAGGCGAAGATAATATCGTTTGCCGTAAGGAAAAAGTTCAGAAGAAAGGGCATAGGAAAGAGGCTTTTAAAAGCTGCAATAGAGAGATGTAGAGAAAGAGGAAAGAAGAAGATTTTACTAGAGGTAAGGGTTTCGAACTTCATTGCTCAAAATCTTTATAAAAAAATGGGGTTTAAGATCATAGACATCATACCGAACTATTATACCGATGGTGAGGATGCATATCTTATGGCACTAGATATCAGCGAACAATAGAATTTAGAAGCTCTCTTATCTTCGGATTTCTTATCAACTCATCTGGCTGCTTTTCTTTGAATATCTCAGATATACCTCTGCACAATATTAAAATAGCCCTTTTATGTTCCTCCTTGCTCTTATGTATATGAACTGGTTGAATTCCGAGCCTGTCATAAAGCTCGAAATGCCCGTTTGCGATGCCAGCACTTTCAAAAAACCTCTTTACGTTGAACAATGCTAAATGTAGAAGAACTATTTCTTCTTTGTGCATAGTCATCATGACATTGTGCTTAAAGGAGTTAAAAAGATTATTGTTAGGTAAATATAATTACATATGTTGTCATACATGCTAATTTGTATCATTATCTTTCATTACAATTGATTCCAAAATTCTTATATACTTTTTGCTATAAAGGCATTATAGCCAGGGTGGCAGAGGGGCCATGCGGGGGACTGCAGATCCCCTGACCCCGGTTCGAATCCGGGCCCTGGCTCTATTTTCCATATTTAAAGCTGAATTACGATTTCTCTACATCTTCCGTTTACCGATGGAATGAGACTCTACAGTTTCTATTCTGTCCTGATTGTCTCAATCAAAGAGATTTTTCACATTAAATCATACTACAAGCCGTATCAAACCTCAACGATTGTTATTCAAGCTTTAAGATATTCTCATCTGGGATTAATCCCGGGTTCCTACCTTCGAATACCTTTTAACAATTTTGCAAAAAGAGCAAATATCGGAATTCGATATTTCGCCACATATCTTGCAGTGCTTAAGCTTCCATTCCTCATACTTCACATATTTAGCAAGTTTAACAAGATTTCTGATAAAATTCTGTTTAAATCCTGGTTTCTTATATTCTATATCGTATATTATTTCTTTCCATATGTCTTTGGGTGCATAAGGACAGTTTTCCGTAACAAATGGTATGTTTAACGAAAGAAGGAGTAGTGCGTTTTCTTTTTCTGTTTTTGTAAAAACAGGCTTGGATTTCGTCACAAACTTGTCGAATCCCTCAATTCTAGGTCTCAGCTTCTGTACGAATTCCATATTCCCACTTAAAACGTTTTTTATGAAAAAGAGAATTATGTCTTCTGCCGTATGACCTGTTGAGACAACATCGAATCCATTTATTCTTGCAAACCTGTTCATGATATATCTCTTAGCAGTTCCGCAAACCGAGCACACCTTTTTAAACTCCACATCCTCTATGCGGAATCCGTAATCTTCAAGTTTGACGACATTTAAATTCAGATCAAACGTGCTCGCAAACTCCTCAACAATTCTTTTCGAGTTCTTGGAGTAATTTCCTATCCCGAGATCTATGTAGAGGACTTCGATATCGTAATCGAGTTTTTTAAGAGCGTAAGCCATTGCAAGACTGTCCTTACCACCAGAAACACAGGCAAGTATTCTCTCAGATCTTTTCAGGATCTCATATCTCTTTATATCCCTCTTCAAGGAATCCATGTAAAATTTGACGTAGCAATTATCGCATAGGGCGAGTCTATAATTTCTTAAATATGTTATTGCCTTTTTCTTACATCTCTTGCACTTCATCTCATTACCTATAGAAAGGTTTAATAAAAGTCTGTCGTTTTTAGAATTGTGCTACCACCAAAGGAGAGTTTTTCAGAATGGTATCACGAACTCATCCAGCAGGCTGAGATAATGGATATAAGATACCCCGTCAAGGGTCTTTACATATGGCTTCCGTTCGGATTTAAACTCAGACAGCTTGTTTACTCAAAGCTGAGGGAACTTCTGGATAAGGATCATCAGGAAGTTTACTTCCCGACACTCATTCCTGAAAGCGAGCTGAGAAAAGAAAGCAGGCATATAAGGGGATTTGAGGATGAGGTTTACTGGGTCACGCATGGAGGACTGGAGCCGCTTGACGTAAAACTAGCTTTAAGGCCGACAAGCGAGACAGCGATATATCCCATATTTAAGCTCTGGATAAGAAGTCATGCCGATCTTCCCTTAAAGATATATCAGATAGTGAACATATTCAGATACGAAACAAAGCATACAAGACCTCTTATAAGGCTCAGGGAGGTTACATCGTTTAAAGAAGCTCATACTGCTCATAGAAGCTATGAAGAAGCAGAAGAACAGGTTAAAGAGGCTATAAAGATCTATAAAGATTTCTACGATTTCTTGGCAATTCCCTACATGATATTCAGAAGACCAGAATGGGATAAGTTCCCAGGAGCTGATTACACCATCGCATTCGACACAATTATGCCGGATGGAAGAACTCTGCAGATAGGAACGGTTCACAACTTAGCGGACAACTTCTCAAGAACTTTTGATATAAAATATGAAACCCCTGACGGCGATCATAGATATGTCCATCAGACATGTTACGGTATTTCAGAGAGATGCATAGCATCCCTCATAAGCATACACGGTGATGATCTGGGTCTGGTCTTACCTTTCGAGGTTGCACCGATTCAGATAGTCATAATACCCATACTTTACAAGGGAAAGGAATCAGATGTTATGAAGCTTTCAAGAGAGGTTTTTGAGAGGACGAAAGATTTCAACTTTAGGGTTTTTCTTGATGACAGCGACGAGAGACCTGGAGCAAAGTATTATAAGTGGGAGTTGAAGGGTGTTCCGATGAGAATTGAAATAGGACCAAAGGAGGTCGAAGAAAGAACTATTGTCGTTTCTTTTAGAGATGAAAAGAAGAAGTTTAAGATTAAGCTTGAAGATCTTACAAAGGGAAGGATAGAGGAATGGGCAAGAGATTTGAAGGAGAGGTTAAAGAGAAGAGCGATCGAAAATGCAAAATCAAAGATAAGGATATGCAAAAATATCGAAGAGGTAAATGAATGGCTTGAGAACAGAGGTGTCAGCCTGATTTATCTATGCGAGGACTGTGGAAGGGAAATAGAGGAAGAGGTATCAGGGGATATATTGGGAAGGTTTGAGGAGATCCCAGAATGGTTAGATATTGAATCTGAAGGGGATTGTATAATCTGTGGAAAAAAAGGATATTTGAGCGCTGTTGCAAAAACTTATTAAGCTGCTTCCCTCTTAGCCCTCTTAACCTTAAGCTTCTTCAACCTTATTATATTTTCCCTGTCCATCTCCTCTAGCTTAAAAGATATGAATCTTGCTGTATCCTCCATTGTAGGTATTATCCTATACTCCAAAGCGTTAACTCTCCTCTTAGTCTTATCTATTTCCTCTATAAGCCTTCTAAGCGTTGTCTCTACTTCTGCAACCTCGAGTATTGAATCTACCAGTTCCTCATACGCCTCAACCGCCTCATCTATTCTCGCAGTCGTTCCTATAACACCGTACTCTCTCTCTATAACCTTCTTCCTAACCCTTTCCCTTTTTATGACGGGGACGACGACACCCATTATGTTCTTCTTCTTCATGACAAATTTAGGCTCGGACTTACGCGATAGAGCTACTGATCTGACTGAAACAACTCCATCAACTGCCATTGCAAGCGCGAGCTTTTGCTGGGCTCTTTCAAGTTTCTCTGCCATACCTCCGATAACCCTTTTAGCCTCCTCGAGCAGCTCTCTGAATTCGGTAATCAGGCTGTCTCTTTTCATTTTAAGTAGTTCGTAACCTCTCTTAGCCATTTTTATCTTCCTTCTGAGCTTAATCAGTTCCATTCTTGTTGGCTGAACCTTTAAAACAGACGCCATATATACCACCAAAAAATGTTGATAAAAGTGATTTTGTTATCTCTTAGTAAGTTCGGCCTCCTTTTCTTCTCTCTTCTCCTCCTCCTTAGCTTCTACCTTCTTCTTTCTGTACTTCGGATGATACTTCTCTATGAAGTGCTTCTCGATCTTGACAAGCTCTCTTTCTGGAAGCATTGCAAGTAGCTCCCATCCAAGATCCAGCGTATATTCGATATCCCTGTCTTCATATCTTCCCTGGTTGAGCCATCTTCTCTCGAATTCATCAGCAAACTTCAGGAACTTCCTGTCTCTTTCTGAAAGGGCCTCTTCTCCAACTATTGCTACAAGACCTCTCAGATCAACTCCTTCAGCATATGCAGCATACATCTGATCATTCCACTGTTTATGATCGTCTCTTGTCATTCCAGGGCCAATTCCTTCTTTCATTAGCCTGCTCAGAGATGGTAGAACATCGATCGGTGGATATATACCCTTCATGTGCAGTTCTCTGCTTAAGACAAGCTGCCCTTCGGTTATATAACCTGTCAGATCAGGAATCGGATGTGTTATATCATCTGCTGGCATCGTGAGGATCGGGAACTGCGTTATGCTTCCCTTCTTTCCTCTAATTCTTCCTGCTCTCTCGTATATCGTTGCCAGATCTGTGTACATGTAACCTGGATACCCTCTTCTTCCAGGAACCTCTTCTCTTGCAGCACTGATCTCTCTCAAAGCCTCACAGTAGTTTGTCATATCCGTTAGAATTGCCAGGACGTGATAATCGTATTCAAACGCCAAGTACTCGGCAGCAGTCAAGGCCATTCTCGGTGTTATCAACCTTTCAATTGCCGGGTCGCTTGCGAGGTTCAGGAAAACTACAGCTCTCTCCAAGGCACCTGTTCTTTCGAAGTCCTTCATGAAGTAGTTTGCCTCCTCAAACGTTATCCCCATTGCTGCGAACACAACTGCAAACTCCTCTTCCTTACCCAGCACCTTAGCCTGCCTTGCAACCTGTAAGGCTATATCGTTATGAGGAAGACCTGAACAGCTGAATATCGGTAGTTTCTGACCTCTTACCAGTGTGTTCATTCCGTCTATGGCCGATATTCCTGTCTGTATGAATTCTCTTGGATATGCCCTCGCCGATGGGTTAATAGCCGAACCAACGATTGGCCTTCTCTCTTCTGGAACTATTCTGGGACCCCCATCTATTGGTTCCCCTCTTCCGTTGAATATCCTTCCAACCATGTCTGGTGAACAGTCCAGTCTTACGATGTCTCCTGTAAACCTTACGGAGCATCCTCTGTCCAGACCTCTTGTACCCTCAAACGCCTGAACAACTACCATGTCCTTTGATGTATCCAATACCTGCCCCTTTCTTGTCGTACCATCTGGTAGCGTTATTAGGACAAGTTCTCCATAACTAACAGGCTCCGTCTTTTCAACAAAAATTAGGGGACCAGCGATATCTCTTATGGTCTTATACTCCTTCATACCACCCTCTACCATCTACATCAACCTCCCAACAGGTTCTTTCTAATCTTCTCCAATGCAGCCTGCAATCTTGGTTTGTAATCCTCAAAGTACTTGGATTTCATGAACTCATCCTTTCCTTCAACGTTTTCTATTTCATCCACAGTTCTTCCCATTTCCAAAGCCTTGTAGAATATGTCATTTAACTCCTTAACAGCCTTCATCATGTCATACATCTTTTCTAGTGAGCAGTAAGTGTCCACTTCATGATAAGCGTACTGCAGCAATATGAAGTCCCTTATGTACCTTGCGACCTCAAGCAGTACTCTCTGAGCATCTGGCAGTGCATCCTTTCCAACAAGCATGACTATCTCCTGTAAGTTTGCCTCCTCCTGTAGAACCTCCATCATCCATCTTCTCAACTCGGGCCAGTCGGGATACTTCTGCTTGAACCACTCTTCAAGTCTTCCTGCGTACAGGCTGTAGCTCGTTAACCAGTTTATAGCCGGGAAGTGCCTCCTTGCTGCAAGCTTTGTATCCAATGCCCAGAACACCTTTACTATCCTCAGAGTGTTCTGCGTAACTGGTTCACTGAAGTCTCCTCCTGGCGGAGAAACAGCTCCAACTACACTGACACTTCCTATGTGCCCCGATAGGGTCCTGACTCTTCCAGCTCTCTCATAGAACTCTGCAAGTCTTGAGGCCAAGTATGCAGGATAACCTTCCTCACCTGGCATCTCTTCAAGTCTTCCAGACATCTCTCTCATTGCCTCCGCCCATCTCGATGTCGAATCTGCCTGAAGAGCAACATCGTATCCCATATCTCTTATGTATTCGGCCATCGTGATACCTGTATAAACAGATGCTTCTCTTGCAGCTACCGGCATGTTTGATGTGTTCGCAACAAGGATTGCCCTCTGCATCAGGGGTTTTCCTGTTCTGGGATCTATTAATTCTGGGAATTCCTCAAGTATTTCTGTCATCTCGTTTCCTCTCTCACCACATCCTATATAGACTATTACCTGTGAATCTGCCCACTTGGCAAGCTGGTGCTGCATGACTGTTTTACCTGTTCCGAAACCACCTGGAATTGCAGCAGTTCCACCCTTCGCAAGCGGGAACAGTATATCGAATATCCTCTGTCCTGTCAATAGCGGTACCTCTGGTGGTAACTTTTCAACGTAAGGTCTCGGAATTCTGACAGGCCATTTATGATAGAGCTTCAATTCTGTTCCGTCATCAAGAACTGCAATCGTATCCTCAACAGTGAAGCTACCCTCATATATCTCCGTTATCGTTCTCTCAGGTATGTTGGGTGGAACGAGTATTCTGTGTTCAAATACCTCAGTCTCCTGGACAGTTCCTATTATCTGACCACCTTTTACTTTGTCTCCCTTCTTTACAGTTGGCCTGAACTCCCACTTCTTCTTTCTATCAAGTGCCGGGGCCTCAAGCCCTCTTGCTATAAAGTCTCCGCTCATATCCCTCAGAACAGGTAGAGGCCTCTGGACTCCGTCGTATATTGAGGTTATAAGACCTGGGCCCAGTTCAACGCTTAGTGGCATTCCTGTGTTTATTACCTTTTCACCCGGTCTTACACCGGATGTGTCCTCGTAAACCTGTATCAGCACTTTTTCTCCTGCCAGTCCAACTACTTCACCCATCAATCCCTCTTCTCCTACCTTACAAACGTCATACATTCTGGCCTTCATTCCTTCGGCCACCACTAAAGGCCCTGAGATTCTATATATTTCTCCAACCGAACCAGCTCTTTTTACCTCCATAAGTCAACACCCAAAGCTTTTCTAATTCTCTCCCTAATCTCCTCAACCGCACCAACACCTCCAACGGCAACAAAGGTTGGTTCAACCCTCTCATCAATCTCCCTTCTCAAAGCAAGGGGGAGTTTTTTAAGATCGTCATATCTTATGACCACAACACCTATATCGTTTCTGTTAAGGACATCTCTGACTGCGTTTATGAGCTCCTCGTCGTTTTTCGCATCGTATATATCCCTTATGCCAACTAATCTAAATCCTATATTAAAGTCCGGATCACCTATCACAGCTATTTTCATACTATCACCAACTGCTCCTCTATTTCTTCATTTGGTATGTTCTGCCACTTCCCCCATCCCAACGTTCTGAGGTTATCCACTTCGATTTTCTTTAACGTCATATATTGCAGTACTGGTAATATAGATAACGGATAGTTACTGGCCCTCCTTGCTATTGCTTCTACCCACACCTTATCGAATTTTATTTCTATTCTCGATAATTCTCTTCCTATGCTTTCTATTCCTTTAAAGAACCAATAACCCTCCAGCGATTTTGTTAATTCGTCCCATGGCATTGCTGCAAGTTTTCCTGCCTCATCCACGCTCAATTCGTATCCACCCGGTATTATCCTTTTTATTATCTCATCAGCCGGTATATCCTCTCTTTTCAGTCTTAATATCGTCTTTATGTTCTTTATATCTATTTCCATCCTTATGAAATCTACGAATAGCTTTAAAGCCAGTTCGCTTGGTCTTTCTCTTAGTATTCTAAGATAGTATATCTTATAAAGTTCATCCTCTATTTCGCTTAGGGGTGCGCTACCGATTTTCGAAAGCGCATCGTAATAGGGTGTACCCTCAAATGTCTTTACGATTTCATCCAGCTCCTTGACCATTAAAGACTTATAAAAGTCAATATCATACTCACCAACTGGTACTAAGGCCTCTTCGACTTCCTCGGTCGGTACATTTGCTATCTTACCCCTGACAACGTTTATAAGGTTCCAGACATCCCATCTTCTTAAGTACTCAGCTATGAACTCTCTTGCAAGTCCAAATGAGACATCCAAAATCTTCTTATAAGTCCTGCCGAGGTTGAGTGTTAGAGCGTAATCCAAGAGCCTTGGACCGGAATATCTATAGGCAAGCTCATCAATCTCCTTTTTATACTCCGTCTCTTCGAGATATCTTATTATCTCATCAAAATCCATATTTAGAAGTTTTCTGAACTCTTCGGACGGTATGAGCTTTCTCTTCATAACCTTCACCCTAGCAACGATATATGCCCATGTAGCCTGTCCACCAGTTATCATATACTGTCACCCGAACAATATCTTGGATACCTCACTCAACTTTTCTTCATATAATCTGTTTAAAAGTTCATCGAATGTTAAATTCATCCTTACTTCTCCGTCAGAGCTCTCGACAACTATCCCACCAAGACATTCTATATTTCCTCCGTATCTGACATCGAGCTTCAACTCCTGAATTATCGACTTGACGAGATCCTCATCCCTTCTGCTTGAATATATGATCATTCCTGGCTTTACACTGCTTTTTATCAGCGCTGTCATCATCCTTCTCCTCGTTTCAACATCTATATCCTGGATTCTCCTCTTTAAAGACTCGAATACCGCATCAAGTATTTCCTTTTGCTTTCCGAGCATAAGTCTTTTCATTTCAAGCTTAACGCTTGAGATCTCCTGCCTTCTTATCCTCTCAGCTTCCTTCTCGGCTTCTTCTCTCGCTTTTCTTAATATATCCTGAGCTCGTTCCTTGGCCTCAGCCACTATTTTCTCTGCCTCCTCTTCAGCCTTTTTCCTGATTTTTTGTACCTGCTTCTCTCCCTTTTTATATATCTCATCAATAACGCTTTCCAGTGGCATAGACTTCACCTAGCCATAAGCGAACATCAATATGAACGAGATAACAAGTCCGAATATAACAATCGTCTCTGGGATAACTGTAAACAGTAGTCCTAAACCAAGAAATCCTCTGTCCTCTGCTATCGCTCCTACAGCA
>Ga0190367_1000893_pt1 | contig 19078 bp, 19 predicted proteins | sample 4872181011_MG_FD_171838 | JGI IMG/M metagenome (GOLD analysis project Ga0190367, IMG submission 171838) | Hydrothermal vent microbial mat bacterial communities from Southern Trench, Guaymas Basin, Mexico - 4872-18-10-11_MG | ecosystem: Environmental > Aquatic > Marine > Hydrothermal vents >...
AACTTAAAATTCTTAAGTACATTACTGTTCAATTTAATAAAAACACATTTTATTATAATTCAAAAATTAAATTAAAGGCAACCTTAAAAATTTCAATACTAAAGATTTTTTTGCATAAATTATTTTCCATTTTTTATTAAATTATTTAAATGTTAATTTAATTTAAATTTTACAATTTTTGTAAATTGATAATTTAACCAGATATCAGCCTAATTGAAGACTTTGGCGTGCAAGTTTATAGATTAATTAATTCAGACTAGTTTGGGAGCTTGTAATTTAAAAATATGAAGTATATATTCTCTGAAGTGAGCCAATTGCATCAGTCGAAAAGTATTTATCTAATGTTTCTTTTGTTTGAATCGTGAAAGCTAGTGACATAATGACGAAAAACGTTATTTATGCAACCTTGCCAAGCAGCAGGGAGAAAGTTTTGAACCTTTTTAAAAAGTATGGGATATCCGCAGTTCCAGTAGTTAAAAATGACGAAGTTGTAGGGATTGTAACGAGGAAAGATATACTAAGAAAAATAGATGAGGATCAACTAGCTTTACTAATGACTCCAAACCCTGTAACTGTTCAGCATGATGAATCGCTAAGAAAAATAGTTGATATATTTGTTAATACGAGATTTAAAAGATTACCAGTTGTTGATGGAAAAAAGCTAGTTGGTATAATAACTGTTAGAGATGTTGTAAAGCTTATAGCTGAGAAAAACATTGATAAAAGTGTTAAGGATTATATAACACCCTCAGCTGTTTGTGTTTGGGAAGAAACACCATTAAATGTTGTAGGAGAAATAATGAGAGTTAGTAACACTGATTTCTGCATAGTGCTAAACAGCAACTCTGAAATTTCTGGCTTAATTGATGAGAAAATTATGCTTACTGAGTCTTTGATTGAGGAATTTATAGAACAGCATCAGTACTCATCATCCAGTGATACAGACGATTTGTGGAGTTGGAGTGCTGTTAGAGATTATACTGTAAAATATTTTGAGGTTAGCGTATTAAAATTACCAAGAGATCCAGTTAAAAAGTTCATGAAAGAAGCTACGTACGTGTATCCACAGACAAGTGTCTCTAAATGTGCTAGAAAAATGGTAAAGAATGATTTGGATCATGTTCCTGTTTTGGACTCTGAAAACAGGGTAATTGGTCTGGTTACTGATAAGAATTTGATAAGAGTATTACTGGAGAGTAATGAAGTTTAAAAATAAGAAGGAAATCAGGGAATACGTTTGGAAGACTATAGAAAAATATGCTACCTTTCCTTTCCCGGTAAAAGGGAGAATACCAAATTTTGTTGGAGCAAAAAAGGCTTGTGAGAAAATTAGAGAAATAAAGAAGTTCAAAGAAAGTAAAATTGTCTTTAGTGCCCCAGATTCCCCACTAAAAAGAATTAGGGAAATTACGCTGGAGGAGGGAAAGCTTTTACTTGTAGCTAAGCCACACTTAAAAGGTTTTCTTTTACTCAAAGGTGATCCAAAGAAGTGCTCCACTATTTCGGGAATGTTAAAATATGGTACTGAGGTAAATCTGAGAAGTTTTAATCTCGGAAAAGTAGGAGTTTTTGTGCAAGGATGTGTTGCAGTGGATCTAAATGGTAACAGAATAGGAAAAGGGACTGGTTATGGAGACAAAGAATTTAGTCTGCTTAAACAGCATAACTTACTGGAAAATGACGCTATAAATGTGGTTGTGGCTCATGACTGTCAAGTTTTTGATGATTTCAGTTATTTAATGGGCCCACATGATGTTAAAGCTGATGTAATTCTCACACCTACCAGAATAATATGGTGTAAAACTTAATTAGTTTACAAAATTGTAAAGTGTATCTCTTTGCTTAGGTATCCTTTTACATCTCATTATTAGCTCTTTTAAGATCTCAGGAGTTAAACTTTCCAAACCCTCTGATCCAGCAGCTTTTGAAATATTTTCCTCCATTAAAGTACCCCCTAAATCATTTGCACCAGTGTTTAATGCGGCTTGGGCTAATTTTATACCCAGTTTAACCCATGATGCTTGTATATTTTTGATTTCTGGGTATAGGATTATTCTGGAAAGAGCTATAACAAGTAGATCTTCAAAACCACATGAACCCTTTGCTATTTTACCTAGCAAATTATTTTTCCACAAAAATGGGAGGGGAATAAATTCTGTGAAACCACCAGTTCTTTTTTGTATCTCTTTTATTAGTAAAATATGCCTAATTCTATCTTTCCAGCTCTCTATGTGACCATACATCATTGTAGCTGTGGTAGGAATGCCTAGTTTATGAGCTGTAATTATTATTTTTATCCACTCTTCGGTTGAAATTTTATTTGGACATATGATTCTCCTAATTTCATCATCTAGTATCTCAGCCGCAGTTCCAGGAATGGAATCTAAACCCTCACTTTTTAACAGCTTAATGGTCTCCTTAACGGACAAGCCACTGTTTTTTGCCATGTGAAATATCTCCATGGGTGAGAAGGCGTGAATATGTATATCTTCCGATACTTCTCTTATTGCACGCAGAATTGACAGGTAAAATTCTACATCAGCTTTAGGAATTAACCCGCCTTGTACGCAGACTTCTGTACAGCCAAAATCTAAAGCCTCTTTAACTTTTTCTTTTATTATCTTTAATCCTATTATGAATCTTTTCTGTCTACTGAACGAGCAAAATGAGCAATTACAAAAGCATATGTTTGTAAAATTTATGTTTCTGTTAACTACAAAGGTTACAACATCTCCCACAGCTTTTTTTCTAATCTCGTCTGCTTTTTTTAAAACCTCATAGGGATCTTCCAGCATATTCAAGTAAGTTTCTACTTTTTTATCAAATTTCTCTTTTAAATCCATCATCGTCCGCCAATTTTAGTATCAAATCAGATATCTCATCACTAAACCATCCCATTTTTACGAATTTTGGATAAATTGACAATCTTGGTTTTAGTACAAATTCTTTACCTAAACGTTTTTTTAACTCTTCAATGCTGGGCCATGGGTGCTCGGGATTTATGTAATCAGGTGTATAATCTGAAATACCTCCTATATCCCGTGCACCAGCTTTTATGAAGGGATATACATCTTTAACTAGGTTTGGTGGAATTTGAATTGTTACATCATCTGGTAAAATCTCTCTTGCAATTTTAACAGTATCTAGCATTTCATGCACGGTAGGACTCGGCCAATTTTCCATTGGAGTACCTTTTTTCGGAGTAAAATTTTGAATTATGACTTCTTGTATATGACCATAGTTTTCATGTAAGTCGGAAATTACTTCCAAGCTGTAAATTCTATCCTCTCTTTTCTCGCCTATACCTATAAGAATTCCAGTTGTAAAGGGAATTTTTAGCTTTCCAGCGTTTTTTATAACTTTTATTCTTTTTTCGGGTTTTTTCCCGGGACTAAATCTATGGCACTCTAATTCCACAGCTTGCTCCAACATCAATCCTAGGCTAGCGTTGTATCTTCTGAGTTTTTTCATTTCAATCTTTGAAATTACTCCTGCGTTTGTATGAGGCAAAAGACCCGTTGAAATCGCAAGTTTATTCATTTCTATTACGTAGTCTATAAAGTTTTTAAATCCGATTTCTTTTAATTTTGTTCTTATTGATTTATGGACTTCTGGTCTCTCTCCAAATGTAAATAAAGCCTCCCATGCCCTCTTGGAGCCTCTGAGAATTTTTATAACATCGTTTGGCAGAAGTAGAAAGGGATTGTCAGATCTAAATCCACAATAGGCGCATTTGTTTCTGCATCCATTTGAAAGCGGTATAAAGACATTTATTACATAAGTGACAATATTGCTCTGTGTGTGTTTGTTATCTTGATAAAATAACTGGCTAGAAAAATCATTGACACTGTATGTAGTCATCTCAATAAATTATAAATTTTTAAGTGATTTTAAAAGTATTCTTAACTTTATTGAATGAATTACAAAGATTAAATAAATAAATTTAGCTAAATTATAGGAATACAAAGATTTCCAGTAGTATTTTTCTGTGCTAAAGCTTGGAAACTCTTAATAAGAATTTTACGCTAGTTTTTGGTCTCACTTTTTATTTAATCATGCGTGATAAAAATTTAATGTAGTTGCAGAAACTTGATCAACTTTTTTATCATCTAGCATTAAGTGTAAAATAGCGAAGCACTCTTGATGATGCATACAGCTAATTTTATTTAATGGTCAGTACATGTAGTCTGAACTTTGTTTAATTTTTCAGTCTACAATTTTTTAGAGTTAAATAAATCCCATTTTTATGAAATTACAAAGAAAATTTTAATTAACCCTAAAGTAGCTATGAAAATTATGAAATCATTTAAAATTGGTAGAATTGCTGGAATTGAAGTAAAAATACACGTTACGCTTTTTATAATACTGATCATTTTAATTTACATTCTTTACACTAATCCGTTTCCTTGGGGATTTGGGAATTTAGAATATTCACCTCAGCTAAGGCTTACTCTCTCGGTTCTTGAAACACTGATGATATTTTTTGCAATATTCATTCATGAATTAGCTCACTCAATTTTTAGTAAAAAAAGCGGAATTGAGGTAAAGGAAATAGTTCTTTTTATATTTGGCGGAGTTGCTTTTTTTGAGGAAATTCCAAGAGATCCGAAAAAGGAAATAATAATATCACTTGCGGGACCTTTAGCTAGCTTTATACTAGCTTTTACTGGACTTATAATATTCTACATGGGTGTAGGAGTTATATCTAAATTCTTTAAGGTTTTTGGGTATTTTAATTTGATTTTAGCAGTTTTTAACTTAATTCCGGCATTTCCGTTGGATGGAGGTAGAATTCTAAGAAGTTTGCTTGCTTTAAAGTTTGAATATATAAATGCTACAAAAATAGCGGCGGAAATAGGTAAAGGTCTAGCAATAGTAATGGGTATAAGTGGATTGTTGGTAAATCCTTGGTTAATTCTCATAGCTTTGTTTATATATATTGGTGCAAACGAGGAAGAAAGGCTGGTTATTGTGGAGCATATGCTTAGGAAGTTAAAAGTTAGGGAAATAATGACAGAGAACCCAATAGTTGTATCACCAGAATCTACAGTTGAAGAAGTTGTAAATCTAATGTTTAAACGAAAACATTTAGGGTATCCTGTGCTAAAGGATGAAAAACTAGTAGGAATAGTGACTTTGCATGATTTAGCTAAAGCAAAACGTAATGAAAGGATAGAAAACGTAATGACACGAGAAGTAATTACCATATCTCCAGAGAAAACTGCATTTGAGGCATTCAGAATTATGAACAAGCATAGAATAGGAAGACTACCAGTGGTTGAAAATGATAAGCTAGTTGGGATAATATCCAGAACGGATCTCATGAAAATTTTAGAAATGTTCGAGGTGCTGAAAAGTGTGTGAAAGTCAAAGTGGGGAGATAATTCTTATTGGTACTGCCCATGTCTCTCCTGAAAGCATTAAGGAAGTGAAGCAAATAATAGAAAATGAAAAACCAGATGCTGTAGCTGTTGAACTTTGCAATAAAAGATATAAGGCTTTAATGGGAGAAATAGAGGAAGTTTCAATTTTAGATGTCATAAAAAGAGGAGATGCTTATTTATCACTGTTCCAGATAATATTATCCTATTTTCAAAGAAAAATTGGAGAAAAATTTGGAGTTAAACCAGGAGATGAGATGCTTGCTGCCATAAAAAAGGCTAAAGAGATAAATGCCAAGATTTATTTAATAGATAGAGATGTATCGATTACATTTAAAAGACTTTGGAATTCAATATCGTTTTTTGAGAAAATAAAACTATTTATGCAAATTATAAAGGGGTTATTTGCTAAAGATGAGATAAATATAGATAAAGTTTTAAGAGAAGAGAGAACACTTGAAAATTTAATTTATGAATTCAAAAAAGTTTCTCCATCTGCAGCAAAAGTGCTTATTGATGAAAGGGACGCTTATATGGCATCAAATTTAATTGAATTAAGCAAAAAGCATAAGAAGATAGTAGCTGTAGTAGGTGCCGGACATAAAAAAGGAATTGAAAAGTTTTTAAAAGATCCAGCAAAAATCCCATCAATTGATGAACTTTTAGCTGTTAAGAAAAGTAAAATCAAGTTGCATTATGTATTTTTTGCCCTCCTGTTAGCCTTTATTTTATTTATGGCATTATCTTTACCAGTTAAAGTTTTACTAAAGGCCTTTGCCTATTGGTTTCTTATAAATGGAATTCTTGCAGCTTTAGGAGCGTTTATAGCTGGAGCACATCCTCTTTCTATAGTTGCAGCTTTTTCATGCGCATGGTTCACATCGTTAAATCCTTTTATTGCTGCAGGATGGGTATCAGGTATTGTAGAGGCTTGGATAAGAAAACCGACTTTTAAGGATCTTAAGAATATGACTAAGGTTAGTAACTTATCAGAGTTATTTAAGAATAAAGCTTTTAGAGTTCTTCTTGTTGCTGCACTGACAAATATCGGAAGCACAATTGGGACATTTCTGGCGGCCTATTTTATTTTTAAGACAATGAAAATGGATTTTATGATTATTCTAAAAAAGAAAGTTAGCTCTCTGGGATTGATTTAATTTTTTAGAAATCCCAGATTTTTTTACTGTTTCTTAGAAATGCAAAAGGCTATTTTGGCTAGAGTTAAGTTCTTTTAAAAAATAAAAAGGAAGAACAATTTTGTTTTCTACGGGTACAAGCTAACTGAAGTAAAGAGAAAATTCTAGTTAAAAATAGTTCTTTAATTCTGGTTTCGTGTCAGAATTTTTCATTTAAGTAAAAAGAAAGAAAATAAGGATAAAAACAATTATCTTCCATAGATTCCTACTAGTTCTCCGTATTGTATTATATGACCTTCCATTGCGGAGATTAACTGTTCTTTGGTTGCATCTTTAAGATCCAGAGTTGTATCTAATACGTAAACTTTAAAGAAATATCTATGTGGTTTTCCTGGAGGTGGACATGGTCCACCGTATCCGTATTTTCCAAAATCGTTTTTACCTTGGTAAGCTTTAAAGGGTTTGCTTATTTCTTTTCCTAGGGGGATGCCTTCTGGAATTTTTGAAGTAGGTGGAATGTTCCATATTATCCAATGAGTAAATGTGCCAAATGGAGCATCTGGATCGTCCATAATTATTGCTATGCTTTTTGCCTTGTCTGAAAGGTTTACTATTTCCAGAGGTGGTGAGATATCTTCTCCGTCACAGGTGTATTTTTCTGGAATTCTTTCATGATTTTTAAACACGGATTTTACTTCAATTTTTTCAGCTTTCATTACTTTTTCACCTGCTTTTCCCACACAACCTGAAAATGCTACTAAGATTATTAAGAATACCAAGGTTATAAATGTGAACCTATTCATCTCTATTTTCTTTAGTTTTGATTTTTATTAAATTTTAGTTCGATTGGTGCTCCAGCTAGAATATTATTGTCCTCCTCAGTCTTTCAGTAAGTTCAAGACAATCTAATGATCTCCAGAATTCTGCATCCATTTCTATAAAATCTTTGACCATACTTTCTGGAATTAAATTTTCATAAGGTTTTAGTTTGCAATTTATGTATATCTTGTCAATTTCCACTTTTTTCCTAATTTTTGGATCTTTTGGATTGTCAACTATCATCATCTTTACGTTTTTTATTGGATTTAAAAGTAAATGCTTTCCTCCAAGTGAAATTCTCTCTCGTTCAGGTTCAAATTTTGCTTTTAAAAGAAGAGCTGAAGCTATACTAATCTGAACAACATTTGAGTGAGGTGTTAAGGTAAACTTTAAAAATTTAGGTCTGAGGATGCTATCTCCTTCTAAGTAACAGTAGATAAACATTTAAAAAGAATATTTTCTAAGGATTACTTAAATCTTTAGTTTCTAAAGAGAATTAATGTAACAATTTAATATTGAATTGTAATAGAGACAGTTAACTTTCAGTTAAAAATTATTAAAAGTTAAAATTTTAAAACCTTTAAGATTTACTTTTTTTAGAGTATGAAGATAGTTGTAATCTCGGATACTCACATTCCAAACAGAGCAGAATGGTTACCAAAGCAGATTGATGAATATATAACACAAGGAAATTTCGATATGCTAATATGCCTAGGTGATTTAACAAATGAAGAAATATTTAACTACCTTAAGAAAATTGCCAACGAAGCTTACTTTGTTAGAGGAAACATGGATTATCTAAATTTACCTAGGCAGCAAATAATAGAAGTAGAGGGTATTAGAATAGGAGCAATTCATGGTGATGGTATATACCCCAGAGGTAACAGAAAGCAACTTGCAAATATAGCCAGAAAATTGGATGTGAATGTTTTGCTGTCTGGACATACTCATGTTCCAGATATTCATTTTGTTAAAGATAAAAACATACTTCTAGCAAATCCTGGTTCTGCTACGGGAGCATGGGGAGGTGGAGGTGGCACAATGAAACCATCATTTATAACTTTAGATGTGGAGGCAAAAAGCATTAATTTGAGACTTTATGAGCTCGAAGAGAAACTCAAATGTGTTTTTGAGGAAAAATATAACTACTAGGTGACTAGTGAAGGTAAATATTCAGGTTAAAACTGCTTTAAAAGCAGTTTTTAAATTTTCATTTTTCAGGTTATAATTTGCACATTCCTCAAAGATATCCAGACTGAAGATCCTATCTTAATCCCCTCTTTTAGGATATTTTCAGTAGTGGTAAGCGCCTTAATTTTTACTCCGTCTACATTTAAAATAACGCTGGCAGAAAATTTGAGAAATTCAATACCTTCAACTGTAGCCCTAAAATCTCCGCTTTTTTAGATAAAGTAACATCCTCAGGTCGAACTACGGCCATTACACTCCCGCTGGCCTCAGTTTTTATCTCTACATCATAACCCTTAGCTCTCATGTATTCTTTGAACTTGTTATTTAAATCCTGTAATGGAATTGTAAGGGAACCAGCATGGAATATTACCAGCGTTGTTTTGTTTAAAGGCTGAGCAATCTCAGCTGGTTGCTTCTTAACTGGAGCTTGTATGCAGCCGCAAATCAATACTGCAGCGACTAGCAGAATTAATAAAACTTTTTTTAGTTTCATATCCCATCACCCGTTATGCATTATTGTAAATAACGAGTTTAAAATTTTTATTCTTTATTTCTGAACTAAAAAAGGCTAAGAAGAAAATCCAATAGCTAATTAGGTGTTAATTTCTGAAGAATTTTTACTTCTCTAAAATAAAGAAGCTAAATTCCAGCTAGGATATCAATATAATACTTGTTTACCTTTTTATACTTTTTAAACTTCTCTGCAAGCTTAACTGCAATTAAATGTGCGCAGGGTTTTTGACATTTAAGATTAAACAAGAAATCATAGCATGTGCAGAAATCAAAATCTACTATATAATCCTCTTTACCTTGTACAACAAAGAAATCATTGTATTTTATAATTTTATCGTTTTTTAAATAAAAAAAGGCTTTTCCACCTCTTTTTCCGAAATTTTTAGACAAAAATTTAAGTAAATCGTATCCAAGCTCATTATATTTTTCTAAAGCAAGATCTATTTTTCTTAGCTCGTCATTTAACTGAGACATTTTATTCAAGTTTTTGTGAATCAATCTCTCCAAGTATCAGTACTGTATTTATAACATCGATACCATCTAGCCAGTTAATTATGTTCTCGCTTTCAGGAATTTCAAGATTGTCTGGTAGTCTCTCACCTTTGAAGACTTTTGCACCCATTCTTGCAATTGCATTCAAGGCCTCTTCGGTTTTTCCTTCTTTTTCTTTCCTTATGGCCTCATTTAAGAGGGCTTTAAAGTCTTTTCTGCTAACTTTACCGTCTAAGTAAAACTTTGCCGAATAAACTATAGCCTTAAGACCCTCTTTAACTCCTTTGAACATTTCATCCTTTAAAGGATCATCAAAACGAACATCACTGGATTCAATTATTTTCTCTATTTTCTCGAGTTCATCTCTTGCAACTTTCTTTGTAATTTCTCTTCTTTTTACCGCTGAGAAAATATTAAGGCAAGCAACAACTAAATCTTCCATCATATAGTCGAATACATTTAGAAATTCCGATTCATTGTTCGTTTTTGTCTCCTTTATCTTATTAATCCAGTTTTTAAATCTTTCATTACTGTAAAAATCCATGATTCCACCTCAGTTTACTAACAGTTTATGAAACTCTTTCCAATAAAATCTTTCCACATTTTAGATAGCTCATCCTTTTTTGGTAATCCAGACCTTGGACCTGGTTTTCTAATTTTTAAAGAAGCTACTAAGTTCCCTAAAATTCCACATATTTTTGGAGGTTTATTGTTCAAGTAACCGTATAAAAAACCTGCGTTAAAAGCATCGCCAGCGCCAGTGGTATCAACAATATTTGTTTTAAAGGATGGGATAAAGATGTCATGCTTTTTCCAAAAAACATGACAACCAGTGCGTCCTAATTTTACTGCAACGATTTTGCATTTATACTTCTCAATTAGAAATTTTGCACCATCTATGTAGTTTCTTTGAGTCATCATTTCAATCTCAATTTTATTTGGTAAAAATATTGAAGTTCTCTTAATTATATCTCTCAGTGCATCAAGACCTTTCTGTGCATAAATATGTCCTGGATCGAAACTGACTTCTATGTCAGTATTTTTTACAAGCTCTCTTTGTGATTCAAATGACAATTTACTGTTTTTGCAAACGAAAGATGATAAATGCAAAATTTTAAATTCGTTTACAAAATCCACATCTATTTCGCTGTACTTAATTTCATCATTAACGCCAGGATCTAGTAATATGGCTCTATTTCCGTTAGAATCGACAAAAATCATAGCTAGACCAGTTCTACCTTTTCCAATTTTTATATTCCTTGTATTGACTCCTTCCCTTTTTAAATCCTCAATTATTCTATATCCATCATCATCGTTTCCAACTTTTCCAATATACGCTGTTTTAAGACCTAGTCTGCTTAAACCAACTATTGTATTTGCAGCAGATCCTCCAAAATGGGTTTCAATACTTTTTATAAAAGATTCCTCATCTTTTTTTGGAATTTTATCGACAAAAAAGATTTTATCAATGTTTAAAGCACCAAAACCAATGACATCCATTAAATTTATTCTGTAGCAATTTGCTTTTTAAAGTCATTTGCTTTAGAAAAACTGTGAAAGAGTTAAGTTAATGAACCAGCGATACCTCTAAGTTTTCTTCTAATTTTCTCAGATTTGCTTATCAGCATGTTTATGTCAATCTCATCGGTTAGATAAACCTCTATTAGTATCTTTTTTGCAATATCCCTTAATTTATCGTTAAGGAAGCCATAATCACCTTGAGAAAGCATTTTTACCCCTTTAAATCCAAACCTCGCGATAGTATCTATTAGAATTATGTGTGCGTATGCAGAATCAGAAATTACAGCTATATTGGAATTCTTCACAGCAAACTTGTTACCGTTAAATGATATCGCAAAACCAATCTCTTTCACCCATTTTAAAGCCTCAGAATCAGAAATGCTATCCCCAATGAATATTGGGTCTTGCACATTGTTTTCCTCCACGTATTTTCGTATTATTTCTTTTTTTCTTTTCCCTCCAATAGCCTTTACCTCTTTGAGGATATTTCCAGCACTGGAATTAACTAGATAGTTCCAAAAGAAATTATCTAACCACCTTATAGATTTTTTAGATCTATCGTCCTGAATTTCTCCATTTTTAATTTCTATTTTTGGTAAATTCGCTATTATGTCTATTGCTTTTATAATTTCTGATTTATCTTTATCATTTATTTTATAAAATTCTGGAACAAATTTTGTAGCCCAAATTTCGGCATTAAATTCAATTAAACTTGTAGATACGTTAAGAAAAACATGATAAGCAGAAGAAACAACTACAACTCTATACTTTGATGTAAAGCTTTTGGAAACATACTTGCAATCTGGTATAAATTGGACAACTTTTTCAGAAAGCATATACAAGTCTTTAGACGTCACATCAGTAGCAACCAAGAATGGAGCTAGAAGTTTCAGGGAGTCCCCTACACAGTAATCTTCTTTTCTTTTTACAAACGCCAAATAATCATCGTACTGACTTAATCTCTCAAAAAACGATGGATTGTTTAGAAAAGCTGCAGCACACTCATAAGCAAAATCTGTAAGAACCCAAGGCCCTTCCCAGTCTGTAAAAACAATCATGTTACTTCAACCTGCTTCAGAATATTTTCTGCAATTTTTTTACCTAGTATAAATGGAAGTCTATCTTTCTTTTTTATTATGTCCTCCTCGCTTTTAATTCCATGCTCATAAAGTTTTCTCGCTCTGCTCCTACCTATTCCTTTAAATTTAACTAAATCAACCAATTCCTCTTTAATTCCATATTTTATTCTTTTCTCGAACAATCTTAATTTATCAGTTTGTGGATGCTTTAGGTAACTGGATATCCTGAATAAGGAGTGGGCTAACCATTCTCCGGTTTCTATAATTCTTCTTAAATCACCTGGAGCTATATCATATTTCAAGCAGATCTCATCTTCATCCATTTCATTAATCCAATCTCTTATGCAGAATGCTGTTTTAATTTGCGACAAGAAAAAGTCATACTCAGGAGAATATTCAGGAGGAATTTCCAAGTCATTATTTATTTTTGAAATCTCATCCTCTAACCATAAATCTTTGCTTTTTACTGGAATAATTTCCATGTCGGGGCTTTTGCATATAGTATATAGGATCTCTATTTCTGACAATTTTCTTTTTTTGAGAAGCGTGCTGTAAAAAATGTATCCAGTTAAAGGATCTATGTACAATCTACATACTATTCTGCCAAGTCCTGTGATTTCAATTTTGTCTGTTTCCGGATTACTAAATGAAATCATGTTTAATTCCTTAAGTTTTTCCAATATTCTCTCTATTTCAAATTTTATTGATGCTCTGTATTGATAAAAGAAGAAAGTTTTGGAGAAAAAGTCTTCAATGGAATTTAATGTGTTAATATTATCTGCTATAAGGGAAAGACTATGAAATCTAAGATTTGTCTCAACTCCCAATTTTGAAGTTATATTCTCTGGTTCGCCAAGGATATATCTTTTGAATATCTTATCCTTTTCACTTTTTGTCCTTGCTATCAATACAGCTTCACCTTTATCGTCCAATCCTGGTCTACCAGCTCTTCCAGCCATCTGTTTATACTCAAGCACCTTTATTGGAAAACTACCGAAACTTTCAAATCTGTAGTAACTCTTTATTATAACTCTTCTAGCTGGAAGATTCACACCTGCAGCCAAAGTTGGTGTTGAGACGATTACTAAAATATCACCCTCTCTGAAGTTATCTTCTATTATTTTTCTTTGAGAGTTTAAAAGCCCAGCATGGTGGAAAGCGCAGCCCATTTTTACACATTCGGCTAACTTTTGACTAATTTCTCCTTCATTTTCCTCTAAAATTTTCCTTGCTATCTCAAAATTAGATTCAATGTACTCGATAGTAATTTTTGATATTTTTTCAGCAGTTTTTTCAGCAAGTTTTCTTGTTGACTCAAAAATTAAAACTTTACCTCCTTTTTCAAGACAATCCCTGACAAGCGAATTAATTGGATCCTTTGATGGTAAAATTCTTCTTTCAACAAGGAAACCATCTTTGTATAACTCTAGAACGCCATTGAGAAAGATACCTTCATAAAGTGGGACGGGTCTCCAATCACTTTTAATTAAAATGGCATCCAACCATTCTGCTAACTCTTCAGCATTTGGGATTGTAGCAGATAAAGCTATAATTCTTAAATTAGGATTATACTTTCTAAGCTTTGTAATCAAGATCTCTAAAACTGCGCCTCTATTAACGGAATCTAATAGGTGTATTTCATCTACAACCAGGCAATTTATGTCTTTTAACCAATTTGCCTTGTTTCTTAATAAAGAATCTGCTTTTTCACTAGTGGCTACAATTATATCCTTATCTCCAAGCCATTCATCTTTTGACTCGTAATCTCCAATAGATATGCCAATCTCTAAGCCAATTTTTTCCCATCTTTTAAATTCTTCAAATTTTTCGGTAGCAAGAGCTCTTAGCGGCACTATGTATAGACTTTTGCCACCTTCAAGTACGGATCTTACCATAGCAAGCTCAGCTATTAGTGTTTTACCACTTGCAGTAGGAACCGAAATGACCATGTTTTTTCTAGAAAAAAGACCCTTCTCGACTGCTAGTTTCTGCGGAGGATAAAGCTCAGTTATACCCTCGCTTTTTAAAATATCTACGACGTATTTTGAAAGATATTGTTCTAGCTCTTCAACTTTCACCAATTTTAATTGCTAACTTAATTTTTAATTAACACTTTTGTTTAAAACGAAAGTTTTGAGTCTGCCTTTTTATTAGGTTTACAGAATTATTAAAGTTTTATTAAAGTAAATTTATTTTTTTGCTTTAAAATAGTTTATATTGGAAATTTTTATAACTTAATTTGTACTTTTTGCAATCATGGAAAAAATATATGTTGTTGGTCACAAGAATCCAGATACAGATTCCATTTGTTCTGCAATAGCTTACGCATATTTTAGAAACAAAAGGGTTGAAAGAGGAGAATTAAAAGGGGAAGCTGTACCAGCTAGACAGGGAGACTTAAATCCTGAAACAAAATTTGTTTTAGAGAAATTTGGATTCGAGCCACCAGAGCTACTTACAGATGCTACTGGGAAAAAGGTAATATTGGTAGATCACAGTGAAAGGGCTCAAACTCTAGATAATATAGATAAGGGAGAGATCATTGCAATTATAGATCATCATAAAATAGGAGATATAACTACCCCAAATCCAATAGTATTCATCGCAATGCCTTGTGGCTGCACTGCGACTATAATAAAAAGACTGTTTGAAATTTTCAACATAGAAATACCTCCGAACATTGCAGGAATAATGATGGCATCAATTTTAAGCGATACCTTGTACTTTAAATCAGTTACAACTACCAAAAAGGATATTGATGCTGCAAAAGAGCTGGCAAAAATAGCCGGAGTGACTGATTTAGATGCGTTTGCAATGGAGATGTTTAAAGCAAAATCGGATGTGGCAGGAAAGACGCCAAGAGAATTACTGATGAGAGATTTCAAGGAATATAATATGGCTGGAAATAAAGTAGCTATAGCCCAATTGGAGCTTATAAACATAGACATAGTTAAAGACATGAAAGACGATCTCTACAGTGAAATGGAAAAGCTAAAGAAAGAGAAAGGCTACCATAGCATACTTCTGATGCTAACTGATATCATGAAGGAAGGGACAGAGCTTTTAGTTTTGTCAGATAAAGTAGAAATAATAGAAAAAGCGTTCAATAAAAAAATAGAAGGTAAATCAGTCTGGTTAGAAGGAATTATGAGTAGAAAGAAGCAGGTCGTACCTCCTCTAGAGAAAGCGTTCTCTGGATAATTCAAGTTCTCTTTTTTATTCTTTTTTTCTAGTTAAAAAAACTCGGGAGGTCGAATAGAAATGCAAAGTATTCAGATATACGGTGCTGGGATGTCTGGAACTTTTCTGTTCTATCTTCTGAAAAATGAAGGCTTTGATGTAAAAATAAAGGATATCCGAAAAACACCAGATTGTAGATGCGCTTGGGGCACAATGTACAAGGAGGCAAAGGAATTATACAAAATGATAGGTCTAGATCTTGATGATTATATATTATCAAAACCAAAGGAAATAATTGCAAATTCTATTGAGTTCAAAAACAAGTATGTAGTGATTTTTGATAGAAAAAGGCTTCTTGAGGATTTATGGAAAGACTTGAAATTTGGAGAAATTAATGCAAATCTTTTTGTTGATGCTACTGGAGCAGCTAGAAAATATTTACCGCTGATTGCAAATGACAAAATTTACCCGACCATACAGTATCTAGAGAAAGTTGAAGATTCCAAAGATGAAAATATATACATTTACTTGAGAAAAACTGGTTATGCTTGGGCGTTTCCATTAGGAGGAGATTACTGGCACATCGGAGCAGGAGACATTGATGAAAACCGAGCGTTAGAGCTTATAAATAAATTAAGGGAGTATTATGATTTTAGAACAAAGGAAAAAGTGTGCGAATGTAAAGCAAAAGTAAGATTGCTGCCACCATCTAAGTGCAAACCCTTTGTTTACAACAATATAGTAGGAGTGGGAGAAGCAATAGGTTGTGTAAGTGGACTTGGAGAAGGAAATGCTCCATCACTGAAATGTGCAACAATTTTATTTGAATGTATAAAAAATAACAGAATAAACGAGTATGAAAATATTGTTTTGAAGGAATTTGAGTGGATAGAAAGAGAACATGAATTTGTTGAGGCTGTGCAGAATAATGAAAGAGTAAAAGCTCTTAGATTGTTACCAAGGGTTGTTTTATTTGAAAGCAAAAGAAGTGTTGAAAAATCTTTATCTAATTTTAGAAGTTTGTTAAAATTGCTCGGTATTTAGATTATTCTGAATATTTTCAATTTCGTTTACACTTTCCACTAATTTATCTATTATTTCAAAGTAAACAATGCTAACGAACTCATTTTCATTGATACTTCCATAGATTTTCTTTAAAGCCTCAAGTAAGTTGTTTACACTATCAAAACCATCTATTTTTGCATCATCTTCAGTAAGTTCGTAGACTCTTTTTACCACTACTTTTTTCACAACTGCTTTAGCAAAAGGCTTGTTATCTGCAAGCAAATAAACTACCCTACCGACGGGATAACTTTTTATTCCCTTTCTTATTGTGGTCTTCTTCTTTCCAGAAAGAATTGGCTCTACGTACTCTTTATCAAAGTTTATCTTCTCCTGAGGCCTCATACCATCTCCATACCTTTTTAATTGCTTTTAATAGCAGCCTGTAAATTTTTGTACCCTCAACACCGTCAACTTTAATTTCCCACCAAGGTTTTAGTTGTAGACATTTCATAATAAGTATGTTTTCTTCATCTTCGTTTAACTCGGTTTTATCTTTTTTGGAATAGTAATACCTTATGATAGGTCTAGCAACATCTGAAACGTACTCATATAAGCTGATACCTTGGAAATATTTTTTCAACCTTTTTCTTTCAATTTCGCTTATTCTTGGTTTAGGAAAGTCTATGTCGTTTCTTAGACTGTGAAGTAAACCTTTAGCAGTTTCAACCTCTAAATCATTTAGCTCATCACCTAAATACTCTATTACTCTTTTTACAAACAGACAATTCAGTTTTTTAAGTTTGTTTTCAACTTTTTCCGATATTGCTTTCAAAACAACCACTGTATACTCTCCAGAAACCTCATTTCTCTGGGGAGTTATGTGAATTGGCAAGAAACCGTTTTTTAGCCAAAATCTTAATAATTCTGGAGAAACACCGAATCCAGAACCAACCCATTCAAGTTTTTTATTTTTTGCCCATTCGTATATCTTTTTCAGAGCAAAGCTACCTATTCCTTTCCTCATTAGAGATGGATGAGTGGCTATTCTGACTATCCTAACTCCTCTCAATTTTGGAAACTCGTAGTCCCAGTAATGCTTAAGAATTAGGTCTGGAATGATTTGACCTCTAGGTTTGTAGCCTTCAGCCATTTTTCTGATTGAATCTTCATCAAGATTACCTTCTATGGCTATATGTAGCGAGCACACGGTTTTGTTATTGACAGAAACCCTAAATGCTAAGTGATTTGGCATGTCTGAGAGTATAACAATATCGGATGGTCTATTTCTATAGTGAGCTAGAATATAAATGCCAAAGAATTCTCTTAGTAGTTTCTCATCTGAGAATAACTTGTCCTTGTCTAATTCTTCAAATTCAAGTTTTCCTTCTTCTATCGCTTTTATATCGTTCTCATCAATTTCAGCAGGTTGAGCATCTAACAGTAGTACATCGTACAACCACTTCTCAATTGGATCATCTTTTCCATATCTGACCGGTTCATCCAAATGGACTTTTATGATTTCAATATCTTCATCTTGCTCAAGTCTTTTGAGAAATCTTATACTAAAACCTCTTCCAGCTCCTTCATAACCATGAATTGTGGATGAAAATACAGTATATCTAGCACCTTCTATTATCTTCCATAAAACTGGCACATCTATACCAGCAGCCTCATCAACTATAATTATATCAGCTAAATCTTTCTCAACCATTGCTCTTCTTGGAACTGTGTACTCTACTCTTGCAAATTTAGTATTAAGAACAGTAACCAAACCATTGCTCTCCTTTGTTTTGAAGTTTGTTATACCTATCTCGCTTAATGCTATTTTTAAGAATTTAAAGAAAGTTTGTACTGCATAAGGAGTTGGAGCTACGACCATAACTCTTATAGGTCTCTTTAAAACCCTTCTCATTCTTAAAATGAGGTAAGGAGTGACAATGCCCAGAACAGCTGTTTTTCCTCTTCCTCTATCTGCGGTAATAACTACAGTTTTTCTATCCTTTTTTCTATCGAAGTAAGTTTCAAAGACTTGCAAGACTTTTATCTGATCTTGGGTAGCACAAAGTTCATAGAGCTTTCTTCTTATTTCTTTTCTTTCCTCTGGTATTTTTAAAGCTTCTTTTTTTCTTTGAGTTTGAGTATAACTATATTTTTTCAATATTTTTTTGTTATCCGCATCATAGATTATTATTCCTTCGGCATCTAGAGTTCTCCTTATAAATCTTCTGTAAAATCTTGGAATGACGTCTTTAGTTGTATAAGGCTCACTAACTAATTCTTCGTGCCATTTTCCTATTAAATTTGGCCACTTCTCAAGCTTTGGAGATACAGCTATTATTATTCCACCTTCTCCAACGGTCTCAATTATTATACCTAAATCATTTGGATGAAAGCCCTCAGTGAAATCCAAAATCAAAGATGAGTAAGTTTCACCAAGAACAGATAAACTGTCCTTATAGTGAACAAATTTTCCTTCGAAGAAATTTTCTGCCAGCTCTAAAAACAAGCTTCTGCCAGCAATTAGCAAATTCTCATCTTTTGATGAATTTTTTCTATAAACATCATATATTTTTCTTACTATCTTGAAAGTCTTTTCATTAAGCTTTGATGAGCATAAAATAACCATGAATCTATGTCTATTTTCGCTTGCAATTCTGCTAGCTTTTTCTATCTCCGATATAAGTGCTTTGCTTATCATGGTGTTTAAAAATTAAAATTTTAAGGTTTAATTATCTTTCGCAATTTTTAAAAATTAGATATA
>Ga0190367_1000894_pt1 | contig 19076 bp, 23 predicted proteins | sample 4872181011_MG_FD_171838 | JGI IMG/M metagenome (GOLD analysis project Ga0190367, IMG submission 171838) | Hydrothermal vent microbial mat bacterial communities from Southern Trench, Guaymas Basin, Mexico - 4872-18-10-11_MG | ecosystem: Environmental > Aquatic > Marine > Hydrothermal vents >...
ATACGTTGAGCTATCTTATGCATTAAAAGAGAACTTCTCAATAGTTGCGCTGAAGAACAAAGCTGGAAAATTTGTTACAGCTAACGAAGAAACGATAAAATCCGCAGTTTCAATGGTAAGTGTGAGCATACCCTCGCCAAGGGAGGGTTACAAGGAGGATTTAAAGGCTCTGCTGAATGCTGCTGGGGAGAAATCCTACCCGATCGTTGCCTTCAGCCATATAGTGATATGGGAGAAGTATGAGGACAAGGCAAAGGATAAGGCAATAAAAGACTTCGTCAAATGGATTCTTACGGAAGGTCAGAAGTCTGAGAACGTCGTTCAAGGATACGTCGGTCTTCCTGAAGGCGTGACATCCAAGTTGCTCGCAGAAACTTAGGAATTATGAAAGGGGAAGTGGACACATTCAGACTTTCTCTCCTTCCTTTTTGTGCTCTTGTCTTTGGAATATTCACTTTAATGATCATAATTTACTTAACGGCATCATTTCCTATTTTCCAAAAAGAGGGAATTCAAATTTACATAACAAATGTCTGGAATGCTTTAGAAGACAATCCTGATAAAGAATTCTACGGTGTTCTTGCAGCAATATACGGCAGTGTTTACACTTCAGTTCTTGCAGTGCTGATAGCTCTTCCGCTCTCCATAGGATTTGCAGTCTTTGTTATCGATTACGCACCTCATAAGATCAAAGAACCTTTGATTGTCGTTACAGATATTATGGCAGGTTTACCAACGATAATTTACGGTATATGGGGAGCTTTTGTGCTAGTCCCAATGCTCAGGGACTACATCATGCGACCCCTTTATGAACATCTTAGCTTCATCCCACTGTTCTCATTCGAGCCAGTAGGTGGCTACAGTTTCCTAGCCGCAGGAGTTCTGCTTGGAATAATGGTCACACCCTTCGCGTCCTCGATCATAAGAGAAGCCTATAGAATGGTTCCTTTTACTTACAAGGAGGCCGTATTTAGCCTTGGAGCTACAAGATACGAGGCAACGAAAATCCTTCTTGGCTATATAAGACCAGCAATTATAGCTGGCATTTTGCTTGCCTTTGGGAGAGCTATTGGGGAGACGGTTGCAGTAAGCTTAGTTGTTGGAAACGTATTTAACATACACCCGAGTTTGTTTGCTCCTGGTTATACTATATCCTCTCTAATTGCAAACCAGTTTGGAAACGCATTCATCTATGGATATATGGTCAGTGCACTTTTCGCTGCTGGATTCTTCTTGTTCATAATAGGGCTCATCGTCAACATAGGTGGTTTAATCATATTGAGGAGATATGCCTATGCTCAGAGAGGTTAAGGAAAAGCTCTTCCTTTGTGGAATTGCTATCATGGCAGCTTTGGCAGTTCTGCCGTTGTTTCACATAATTTACAGCGTTGCAGCTAGGGGTTTGCCTGTACTACTGAAAGGTGGTTTGAAGTTCCTATCTGGCACCCTTGCATCCCCTGGTGATGGACTAGGTGGTATAGGGCCAGCAATTTTAGGTACATTCATCCTTACATCCCTCGCCTCGCTTATCGGATTACCTATAGCAGTGATGACGGGGGTTTACGCTGCGGAATATCCTGAGAGCATTCTGGGAAGGTTAACGAGGAGTCTCTTAACCATAATGATGGAATTTCCGACGATACTTGTCGGACTATTTGTCATGCAGATTCTGGTAATTCCCATGGGTAGCTATTCCGCCATTGCAGGAGCTCTTGCTCTTGCAATTGTCATGATGCCATACGTCGCCGTCTATACTGAGGAGGCGTTCAAAAACATTCCTTTCACATACCGTGAGGCGGCATTCGGTTTAGGATTGACAAGGTTCAAGGTGGTTTTTAGAGTTCTTGCGAGGATGGCAAAGAAGGGGATTGTGACAGGTATGCTGATTGGAATGGCCAAAGTCGCTGGCGAAACTGCTCCTCTGCTATTCACAGCTGGCGGGTTGAACAGGATTTACTTTGCCGGAATCGACAGACCAGTAGGAGCTATACCTCTTCTGATATATAACCTCGTCCAGCAGCCTTACGAAAACTATCATGAAATCGCTTGGGGCGCTTCACTTGTTCTTCTACTTATATTTCTGGCAATATTCCTTCCGCTAAGACTTAGTTTGAAGGAGGTAAAGTTATGAAGGTGGCAATTGAAACTGTAAACCTCAGAATATACTACGGGCAGAACCGCGTGATAGAGAACGTGAATCTGAAGATACCCGAGAATGTCGTATTCGCGATAATGGGACCGAGTGGATGCGGAAAGTCAACTCTGCTCAGATCCTTCAACAGACTTCTAGAGCTTAATCCAAACGCAAGAGTTGAAGGCGATGTTAGGCTTTACGGTAGGAGTGTTTACGATATGAATCCAATCGAAGTTAGGAGAAAAATCGGAATGGTCTTTCAGCTACCAAATCCCTTTCCGCACATGAGCGTATTCGACAATGTTGCTCTTGGTTTAAAGCTAAACAGTCTGGTAAAATCAAAAAAGGAGTTGCATAAAATTGTGGAGTGGGCGTTAAAGAAGGCAGCACTCTGGGATGAAGTGAAGGAAAGACTTCACGAACCTGGATCGGCCTTGAGCGGTGGACAGAAACAGAGATTATGTATTGCTAGGGTTTTAGCTGTTAAACCAAAAATTATACTAATGGATGAACCTACAGCAAACTTAGATCCTATTAGCGCAGAGAAAATTGAAAAACTTATATGTGAGTTAAAAAAAGAATTAACAATAGTTATCGTGACACATTCTCCAGCTCAAGCTGCAAGAATTAGTGACTATGTTGCTTTCCTTTATATGGGTGAGCTAATAGAAGTAGGAAAGACTAAAGAAGTTTTTGAAGATCCAAAGGAAAAACTTACAAAAGAATATTTAACTGGAAAAATATGGTAATAATTTATACTAGAAATTTTATCAATTTGAAAGTATGATATTTGAGATTTAACTCACCTTTATACCATTTTTGTATCTTGATTTAATTTTATTCAAAACAAAATTCTTTTTCTCAACAGCCTTTTTTACTGCTAAATCAATTTTACATTTCATATCTTCAAAATTCTTCGGTATTTCTTCTCCAACAATTTTTTTAATAGGTGTATATGCTGATTCTCTAAATTTTTGTTTTAAGGGTTTTTTTGATCCATTCTCAATTATATAAACGCCTTTTCCACTTTCAACCCATCCTACTTCCTCTATTTTAACTCCTACTTTTTTTACAGCATTTTTTATTTCCTCAGCAAATCTCTCGTTGCAAACTATCATCAGGGAATCTATTGAAATCCCCATGAAGTCTATATCCAGCTCCTCGAGCATCTCAAGAACCCTTCTGTTGACAGCCCTTCTGCACATCTCGTAGTCGAAAACGAGGGATTTTCCTGAGATGTACGATATCTCCTCAGCATCACCCCTTATTCCTCCGTTCGTCACATCGCTCATCGAGTTTATTTTTCTGACGAGATTTCTTTCAAATAGAGACTCGCATGCGAGTATGAAGTCTATGTTAAGGGTTTCCTCAACTACTTCGTGCATGCCGTGATAGATTGCAATTGTTGCAACCGTTCCCCCACCCGCACCTTCAGTTAGAAGGATTACATCCCCCTCCTTCACATTTTTCCTTGGTGTTACGAACTTCGATATCCCAACGCATCCGACTGCCCCGGTCATCCTTTCACCTATTACCATATCTCCTCCAATTCTCAGAGTGGAACCGCTTACAAGTGGTACTCCTGTAAGCTCGCAGACTGTAAGTATTCCGGCTATGTGATCGAATATCTTCGCAACATCCCCGTCATCTGCTATGTGTATGTCCGAAAAAACGGCAACGGGTTTTGCACCCATCACGTACACATCCCTCATAGATGCCCTTGTGACGTGAAAACCTGATATGAATGGGAATTCGCTTAGCCTTGAGTGAATTCCGTCTATTGATATCGATATATAAAGATCTCCGACCCTCACAACTCCTGCATCGTCGAGATCCTTTGAAGATAGGAATGATCTAGTGGATATCATTTCCCCTATTTTCCTGTGAACGTAGAAGTCTCCTATACCCCTCGAACCAACCCCGAACTCACCCATCTTTACGCCAGTTCTATGGTATTCCAGTATATAATTCTTCTTCGAATATGCTTTCTTAACCTCCAAAATCACAGCATCTGCCCACTTCTCAGCCTTTTCTCTGCTAAATCCCTTGATCTCGACTATCCTATCGGCAATTATCTCCTTGACCTTTTCCTCACAAAACCTCTTGAGGAGAATTCTAGCGTAACCCTCAAGATCCATGAATTGAGATAAACCGTGGGTTTAAAATGAATGGTGTTGATGAAAGTATTAATAATTTAGGGGATTGAAAGCTGATAAGATTTGTCAGATGTTATCTGGAATAGATGGGAAAGAATTGACGATTTTTGCACATCTGCTCGGCAAATCATCCTTCCGAAACGAGCATTACACCTATCACTATTAAAATTGCACCTATCACTATCCTTACGCTTACCTTTTCGCCTAGGATTAGCGCTGATAGTATAACGGTAAAAAGGGGGTATATGGATGTTATCGGAACCACTCTCGATGCCTGAGTTAGCTTCAGAGCCTTGAAGTATATTATCATGGCAAGCCCGCTTGCTATTACTCCCGCCACTATCAGATAAATTACGTTCCTTAACGTCAGATGAGTCGTGCTGTACTCCCTCATATAGAGAGTTGCGATTGCAAGAAACACTAGTGCGCTGCCGACCCTTATAACGTTTGCCAGATAAGGCGATACGTTTGAGCTCATAACAGTCTTGTCAAGCAGGGGAGCTATACCCCATAAAAATGCTGCTAGAAGCGCGAGAAGTTCACCCCTCATCCACCAACCTCCTGTTGAGTTCGAAAAGAACTATTCCGCATACAACCGGTAAATCCAGACCCCTAACCTTCCCTTTACCACCAATTCTTGCCAGAAAATCGCACTGCTTCCTCACGGGCTTTGAAATCCCTCCATCTCCGAGAACTATTGCAAGCGGAGGAGTCATGTCGACGTTTTCGATTTTATCCCCGTCGAGATCTATTCCTATGACGCTTATACCGTACTTCTTAACCTTTTTTAGGGCACTGGCCATGTTCTCAACTCTCGATACGTCCACGTGCAGAACTGCGCCTGCAGAGCTCTTGGCAACCGAATCGCTTATCTGAACGCATCTCCTCTTCGGAATTACTACGCCGCAGCATCCAAAGAACTCTGCAGATCTGATCATAGATCCCATGTCTCCTGGATTTTCAACGGAATCGAAGAACAGTAGGAATGAATTTAATCTCAGGCATTTCTCTATTAAATTGTTGAAATCTACGTATCTTATCGGTGATACATCTGCTACTATACCCTTTGAATCCCTAGGAAGGTTTTTGGCGTATATAACCGGTATCCCTCTTTTCCTGGCGGCATCTATTATTCCCTTTATCCTCGGATTTCTGAAGTTCTTATCAACGTATATCCTGTTTACAACGCCCGACTTAAGCGCCTCGGATATGCTGTTTATCCCGCTTATCTTCATCGTAAAGAATCAGACCTCAGGGTATTAAGCTTTAAGCCATGCTAAATTTTTAAATACAGAGAAAGACTTTCATCATGATTGGAAGGATCTCAAATCCATTAAAGATAAGGGTTCTCGAGGCTTTGAGGAAGAGGAAGAGGATGAGCTTAGAGCTGCTTTCAAAACACGTCAGAATCCCCGAGTTCACCTTAAGGGATTTGCTCGAAGAGCTGAAGAAGGACGGTTTTGTAGATGAAAGCGAAGGTTATATAGTGCTGACGGATTACGGAATAAAGGCTCTTAAGGAGATATATGATTTCAGAATTTGAAGAAAAGGACGAGAAGGTATTCGTTATAAGAAATGTTATAGAGGTCAGGATACCTAAGGATAAATACGAAAGGCTTTCGAGGAAGTACTCGAAGGAGTACATAATATCTTTTACGGATGAAAAAAGGGTTCTTCATCACATAACCAAGAGGGAGCTAGTTTACATAACAAGGGAGAGCGGGATTCCTCTTCTTGGATATAACGCATTCGGATTAATAGACAGGGGTACAAACCTCATCCAGATAAGACCGATTACAGGATGCAATCTGAACTGCATATTCTGCAGCGTTGACGAGGGTAAATTGAGCAGAACGAGGTTCGTAGATTACATAGTCGATCCTGATTACCTGATAGAAGAGTTCAGGAGGATTGCGGAGTTCAAGGGTAGGGGTGTCGAGGCTCACATAGACGGGCAGGGAGAACCAACGATATATCCGTACCTTAAGGAACTAATAGAGGAACTCAGGAGGATAAAAGAGGTGGACGTAATTTCGATACAGACAAACGGGATTTTACTCGATGAGAAAAGGATAGATGAACTTGAAGGTCTTCTTGACAGGATAAACCTGTCAATAAGCGCTGTTAGTAGGGAAAAGGCGGAAATTCTGCACGGAAAGGGATATCCAATTGAAAGGATTTTAAGGATTGCAGAGTACATAGCAAACAGCAAGATAGATCTTCTGATTGCCCCAGTATGGCTACCTGGCTACAACGACGATGAGATACCCAAGCTTATAGATTTCGCACTGGAAATAGGTGCGGGTAAGAAATGGCCTCCCTTGGGAATTCAGAAGTACGTGCCACATAAGTACGGAAGGAAACCCAAAACTAGGGTCATGACTTTCAGGGAATTCTACAGGAAACTCGAGGAGCTCGAAAAGGAGTACGGTTTAAAGCTTATACTTGGCCCCGAGGATTTCGGTATAGAAAAGAGGAGAAGGGTTCCGAATCCTATAAGGAGGGGGGAGGTTTACAGGTCAAGGATAGTTGCAAAGGGCAGGTTGAGAAACGAAAAGCTTGTGGTCGTGAAGAACAGGGTTGTGTCTGTATTTACGGAAAAGAGGATAGGTGAATACGTAAGGTTTAAGATTACGAGCGATCACGACGGTATATTCATTGCGTCGGAGATCTAATCTTTTTTCCTCTTTTTTAGGAAAGATGGGAGGTGTATTACGTATCTGCCCTCTTCCCTCAACGCTATGATTATACCGTCCCTTTTTAATATGTTTTCAATGTTTATCTCGTACTGCCCCGGTGCTATTATCCTTATGCACTCAATTCCGAACTCATCCCTTTCCCTCTTAACCTCATACTCCTCATCCGGTTTATCCCTGAATTCCCTGGACTTCGGGATGTATATGAAGGTGTTGTTTCCGCACTCGCATCCCTCTAGAATCCTGTAATCCCCGTCCTGATAAACCCTACCGCATTTCGTACATCTGTGCGGCATAGGGATCACGGCTTTATTAGAGTTTTAATAAAATCCTCCTGCCTTACAATCGTTTTGAGTTTGTTTGCTGGACCTATAATCGTTAGCCTTCCGCCCTTCTTCCTGAACCTTCCAAGAATTCCCTCAGATCTTCTCGGATAAGTTTCGAGCTCTATCCCTATGAACTTATCGTGATCTATCTCCAGCATCGTCAGCTCTATTAGCTTAGCCTCCTCCTCCGGTGTCAGTCCGGATTCAAGGACTACTATTCTTCCAGCCTTAACCTCGTCCAGTATCATCCTAAGTTTTTCCATTGAAGGCATTCTTTCAAGCCTTTCCTTTGATATCAAATTCAGCTGAATACCCTCCATAAGATCACCCGAACTTCTCAGCCAGAACCCTATAAAACGTATTCATATTCAGACCCTTTAAAGCCGATATGGGGACGACCGTATGCTGAGGGAAAGCCGACTTTATCCTGGCGGGAGCCGAATTTGGCAGATCTATTTTGTTTGCAACTATTAGCAACGGGAGTTTTCTAGCCTCTATGTTCCCGACTATGGTTATGTTTACCTGTGTGAAGGGATCCTCTGTCGAATCCATCACGAGTATAACACCATCCAGATCGTCAAGCCATTTTATGGCCTCTATTACACCTTCCGTTGCCTCTTTAGCCCTCCTCTTTGCCTCATCCTCACTTAACCCGTACTTCATGAAGTCGTGAAAGTCTATCTTCGTTGCGAGTCCCGGCGTATCTACTATATCAATAGTTATTGTTTTTCCGTCGACCTCTATCTTCACACCCTCTCTGAGCCTCGCCCTCCTCGTCTCATGAGGTATCTCGCTCACAGGACCCATTATGTCCCCCACCCAGTCCATTAGTATCCTGTTGGCAAGGGTAGTTTTTCCAGCGTTCGGTGGACCGTATATCCCAATTCTCAACCTGTTTCTCCTTTTGAAGAGATTGAATATTGAGCCTAATTTTTTCTTTATTCTCAACACGATTCCCATGAATTCCCCCCATACTTCTTATTTTTATGATTATTAAACTTTTATCATAAAAGTCATGTCCGAGCTCTCAAATCTTTTCACGTCGATAAATCCATATTCGCAAAACGCTCGACGAAATTCTATTCTATGGTTATCGCATCGTTTGGACAAACTTCTATACAAACACCGCATTCATCGCATATATCCTCATCTACATGAGCTACATCGTTTAATTCGATTGCACCGGTCGGACATTCGTCAACACATATTCCGCAGCCATCACACAAATCCTTGTCTATAACTGCAGGCATATCTTCAGTATTTTCAAAAAGTTATAATACTTACGAAAAAGATAAAATAAGACCTGGCTAGATATGTAAGGATGCCCGCGACAATCATCGTCGGAGGATTCTGGGGAGATGAGGGAAAAGGAAAAATAGTCGCCTACCTGGCAAATTCGGACAGACCAAGCATTATAGTGAGAGGAGGAGTTGGTCCTAACGCCGGGCATACAGTTGAAATACACGGGCAGAAGTTCGGGGTCAGAATGCTTCCGTCAGGATTCGTTTACAGAGATGCAAGACTGTTTATAGGTGCCGGTGTCCTAATAAATCCCGAGGTTTTCCTGAGGGAGATAGAAATGCTTGACAGGGATTACGGTGTAAGAAACAGGACGAAATTGGATTACAGATGCGCTATAATAGAGGAGAAGCACATACAGGCGGACAGGGGTGATGAGCATCTGAAAAAGAAGATAGGGACGACTGGAACCGGATGCGGTCCGGCAAACGTTGACAGGGTTAAGAGGATTGCAAAGCAGGCGAAGGATGTACCTGAGCTTAAGGAATTTCTTGCAGATGTGCCGCTGGAGATAAACAGCGCATTGGACAGGGATGAGTTCGTTCTGGTTGAGGGTACCCAAGGATTCGGCCTAAGCCTCTATTACGGAACTTATCCATATGTGACATCAAAGGACACGACTGCGTCATCTATAGCGGCCGATGTCGGAATAGGTCCTACAAGGGTGGACGATGTGATAGTAGTCTTCAAGTCTTTCCCTACCAGAGTCGGAGGTGGTCCTTTCCCAACCGAAATGCCACAGGAAGAAGCTGAAAGGCTTGGAATAGTTGAATACGGTACGGTAACAGGTAGAAGGAGGAGGATAGGGTACTGGGATGGAAAAATGGCCAGGTATTCGGCGATGGTAAACGGGGCAACCCAGGTAGCGATAACGGGGATAGATAAATACGATAGGGATTGTTACGGAGTTACGGAGTGGGAAAAGTTGACGCCCAGAGCAAAGGAGTTCATAGAAAGGGTTGAAGAAGATGTAGGAGTTCCGGTCACTCTTATATCGACAGGACCCGAGATACATCAGATAATAGATCTGAGAAAGGAGAAACTCTAGTTAGATATGAAAGTCGTTGTAGGTTCAAGGAATCCGACAAAGGTCGAAGGTGTCAGGCTAGCGTTTAAACAGTTTTTCGAGGACGTCGAGGTTTATTCAAGAGGAGTTAGCTCTGACGTACCTGCCCAGCCGTTCGATTATGACGTTATAAAGGGAGCTGTGAATAGGGCTGTAAAGGCTTACAGTGAAGAATTCGACTTCAGCGTTGGAGTTGAGGCAGGACTCTTCAGTTTTAAGGAAACGATAACGGGTTTTATAGATTTTCAGGTTGCTGCCGTTTACAACGGCAAAAGGCTAACAATAGGCTTCGGTCCGGGATTCGAATTCCCGCCAGTAGTCGTTAAAGAGGCTGTGAGGGGAAGGGAGGTCGGGGATGTAATGGAGGAGATAACGGGTATAAAGGATATAGGCGAGAGAACCGGTGCAATACACTACCTCACAAAGGGTGCGATTTCAAGAGTGGAGCTGACGAGGATTGCAGTTATAATGGCTCTAATCCCCTGGATAAACGGGGAACTTTACTTCAAATATTAATTATTCAGAAACTCTGAGGGAGCTTATCTTCTCCGCCAGCTTAATCAGAACATCCTTTCTCTTCGCAGGTATGAACTTAATCGATCCTACCGTCAGATGACCTCCACCCTCCACACCCGCACCGGGAACCTCCTCCTGAAGCTCCCTTATAAACCTGGGAATGTCCAGTTCAACTCCTTCGCTCCTTATAACTGCAAAGTCAGGTCCGTAACCTATTGTGACTATCCTTCTGTACCTCTCCTTTAACCTGTCATGGACCTCTCCCGTTAGCTTTCCCGGAGGCGGAAAAACGAATTTCTTGGCGTAGTTTTCTACATCGAGAGCTGCCAGAACTATCCCGTTTGAAAGCTCCTGAACCCTCAGACCCTGCATAGCCGTTCTTACCTGCTCCTCTATTGCCCTCTTCGCGTAACCCGATAACATATCTACTAGTTTTTTCTGCCTGTCTTTCCTACCGAATCCGAGTATTTCATGAATTATGTACGATGACGGTCTGAATCTCAGATAAAAGCATTCAAATTCGAGTGCAAGTGCTATGTCCTGAAGGTATTCTCTGCTAAGTCCCGTAAGCTCGACGTATCTCTCCACATCACCCTCAACCCTATCACCGACTACCGAAACTCCTGCGAGAAGTCTTAGATCAATATCGGGATTTATCATCCTCGCTATTTCTACGCACAAAACTCCAGCAGTGTAATTGCTGTCTCCTCCCACCTTGTAAGGATTCACGTGGTAAAGGAGGTAATTGTCAACCTCATCGTCTGGGTAGTGGTGATCAACAGTTATCACGTCTGCTCCGAATGTTAGGAACTGCTTTATGGCCGGAACGTCCTCGATCCCTGAACCGTTATCGACCAGAACTACGAGAGGTATCTTGTCACCAAACCTGTTCACATCCTCAAGAGACTCGTCCAAATCCTTTACGACATCCTCAAGTTCGTAAAAAGGTGCTCTGGAAACCCTTCTCCTTACAAGGTAGTATTTAGCCTCGGGATCGGCATGATACCTCTCAACAAGATCCAGCAGAACCCTTTCAAGCGCTACACCTCCGCACACACCGTCGGCATCCCAGTGATGCCTTATTATAACAGGTCTCGACTCAAGCACAGCCTTTTTTAGTTCCCTGGCCACTGCAAGCATATCATTCTTTAATCTCTCAAGAATTTTGCTTTCTATCAAAAATCCCTTAAATACGGGCTCACTTTTTCTCTCAAGCTCATTTTTTATCAGCTTTTGAACTGCATAAGCCTCTTCGCCAAGTATCTTTTCGATCTCGAGTATCTCAATCTGAATCTTCTCCCTCTTCTTAACGATACCCGTTATCTCAACTACGTCCTCCACGTCGATCCCGTATTCCTCCTCCTCAAATGTCAGGGCGTTCACGCTTCCGCTTTCATCCATAACGGTGAACACAATAGGTCCGCTCGTAACCTTCCTGTGTATGACCTTTCCCCTTATCCTCGCCATTTTACCTATAGAATCCTTTAAATCGGAGATCTTCAGTACAGGAAGATCTTTAGATATCTCAACTTTTATATAATCATCCATCCTGTGCGGAATTAGATCTATTTCCCCGTTAGGTCTTATGCCGGTTATTTTAACGAGGATCTCATCCCCCTCCTCAACACTGAAACCTTCAAGGTTTCTCCTATGTATAAGACCCTTAAGTCTTCTGTTAAGCTGTACAAATGCACCTATATCCGTTATCGATGAAACCCTTCCGACGTATATCCTGTTCAATCTTATGTCTTCAAGTCCGCAGCTGTTTTTTAAAAGAAATGCATGCGGTTTTTTCCTGCAGTTATGACATAACTCGTAATCCCCCACGACCCTTGAACCGCATAAAAGACATGCTCTTACCCTTCCTGTTCCGTTACAATCGCTACAGACCTCAAGCCTCTTTACCCTTCCAGTTCCACCGCATACACCGCATATTCCTTTTAAAAAAAGATCTATCTGTTCTTTGGATAGCTCTGAAGTTATTTTGGGATCGAAACTCTTTGCCTTCCCAGTTCCATTGCAAATCCTGCAAGGTTCCTCAACTTCTACGTATCCCCTTCCGTTACATCTCCTGCATATCATGGTCACGCATGCAGTTCTCTTTCATCGGCACCGCACAGGGCAAGAAATATGTTTGCCTTTAGAGTCATTACGAAGTAGTTTTCGTCCGGCTCAAGAACAGCAAATCTTTTCGGTACGGGGATCATGAGAATTTCCCCGCTGTTGTACCTGTAAATTCCTTCTCTATCGACTACTACCTCCACATCGCTCGGATATATCCTTTCAACAACTATGAATATGTTGAATTCCTTGTTCTTCCTGACCATATCCATGAGGTCTTTAATGCTGTATTTTGATATTAAGGATCCATATATTATGTCGACAAGTTTTGTACTGTGCGATTCCAATTCACTATGCATTCGTTGGATTATAGCCCATGTTATAAATAAATGTTTTTGTTTTTAATCCAATTATACAAATTTAAATTCTATTAAGAAAAGAATTTAAGCTTCCGGTCGATAATGTCGTTATGAATAGGTTTGCGATACTTGCTCTTATAATAGCAAGCTCGATAATCGCGTCAGGCTGCATACAGGGGAAGATAGGAAAGCCGGAGATAAGGGGAATAGATCATAAATGGGGAAGCGTAACGAATGAGATAACGGAGATAATAACGGAGATAACCGTTTACAATCCCAATCCGTTTCCTCTTCCATTAAAGGACATTCAGACGGAGATATACATGAACGGTATAAAGATGGGAGAGGGATCCGCCCTGAAGTCTGATATAAGGGCGAATTCGGAATCCAAGATTGTAATCTCAACGAAAATCCAGAACGACAGAATTCCCGAGTGGTGGGTTCATCACATAATGAACGGTGAGACGTCTACGGTAAAGATAATAGGTTATCTCGTTTTTGACCTAAAGATAACGGAGTTCAGATATCCTATCGAGAAGACAAGCACGATAAAAACGGATATACTCTCCAGTCTAAGTTCAACTGAGCCGAGAGATGTCAAGGTAGGACATCTAAAGCTTACCGTTAAATCCGTCAGATCTTACTGGGGAGATGTGAGCTGGGATCGTACTGACATATTGACACGAGTCGTAATACGCAACGACAACCCCGTTCCCATTCCGATTATAAAATTCCATTATACTGTCGACATGAACGACATAAGGGTTGCAGAGGGTACGAGCAACATCACGGCTATTATAAAGCCGAGATCGGAGGAAACGCTTACGCTTTTAACGAGCATAGATAATAGGATGCTCGACGAATGGTGGGCAAGCCATATAAGGAATGGGGAGAGGACAAACGTTAAGGTATCGATCGAACCCTTCGTAATGATAAACGATAGGGTATTCAGCTTCAAGCTTCTGGAAGAGGAATTCGAATTCAAAACGAGTATACTAAGCTGAATCAATCCTTCAATCGATTGCTTCGAAAAACGTTTTTATCGCGTACTCAATCGAAGTTTGTGATAGCGATAGTTAACTACGGGGTCGGGAATATAAAGAGCATACTTAAGGCGATAGAGCTCGTGGGAGGAAGGGCAGTTGTAACAAGGGATCCCGATGATATAGAAAAAGCTAAGGGGATAGTTTTGCCTGGAGTTGGAGCTTTTAAAACTGCGATGGAGAACATGAGGGAAATAGAGAAAATGATAAGGGAAACAGATGTGCCAGTTCTCGGAATATGCCTTGGAATGCAGCTATTTGCGACAGAGAGTGAGGAAAAGGGAATTCACAGGGGTCTTAACGTTATTCCCGGAAGGGTTGTGAGATTTCCTAAGGAAGTCGGAAAGATCCCGCACATGGGCTGGAATAAGATTAAGATAGTTAAGAATCACAGAATTCTTAAAGGAGTTAAGGATAACAGCTACGTATACTTCGTTCACTCATATTACATGATAACGGAAGATGAATACGTTTTAACGAAGACAGAATACACTATAGAATTCGCATCCGGGGTTTTCAGAGATAACTTCGTAGGATTCCAGTTCCATCCAGAAAAGAGCGGTAGAACAGGGTTGAAGATAATAAAGAACTTCGTGGATATGTGCTCAGCTGAGTAATCCAGCAATTCCCCTTATCCTCTTTCTCATATCCTTCGATTCCCTCACGACATCTTCTATGTCTGTTATTTCATCCATAATGTATATCTTTGCATCAACTTCATCCTTAATTCTTTTTACACCATCAATTCCGTTTCTGAAGTAAGAATCTAAGACGTAAGCCTCCGCCCACGCCGATTCACTTATTATTATCACGTTTGAATTCTCAACTGCATATTCGTTCCCGTTGAACGATACCGCCAAACCGTTAACCTTTGCGTACGAGAGCATTTCGAGATCAGATATGCTATCGCCTATTACAACAGGTTTCAAGCTGAATCTCCTGACTATTTCGAGCTTTCTTCTCCCTCCAACAGCTCTTACATCCCTTAATACCTTTCCTATCTCCATCCTCATCATTTTCTTCCAGAAGAATTCGTCGAGCCATTCTATAGCCTTCATAGATCTCTCATCGGGTGGCATGTATATTTCGGGAAGTGTAGAAATTATCTCGACCGCCTGAAGAATTTCCTCTCTTTCGCTGGAAGGTAACCTGTACTTCTCCGGAAAGAATTCCGTCCCGTACACCTTTTCTATCCCCAGTCCCCTCGCAGAAACATCCAGGAACTGCCTGTAGCTTGTCGAAACGACAACTGGTTCATACCTCCTCTTTAAGAACTCAAGTGAGTCCTCAGCATCCGGTGTATACTTCAGAACTTTTTCAGCCAGATCAATTAAATCTCTTGAATCTATGCCCAGGGCTACTAAAAAAGGTGCAAGAAGTCTTAATGTGTCTCCTGCCTCGTAATCATCCTTTTTTCTGATAAGAAAAAGGTAATCGTCGTACTGACTGAGCCTCTCAAAGAACTCGTGGTTGTTGAAGAATGCTATCGCAACCTCGTATGCGAAATCCGTAAGAACCCATGGACCCTCCCAATCCGTAAAAAACATCATTTAAATCACCTGTTTCTCTCAATAAACTCCCTTATCTCCTTTTCAGATCTGGCACCCTTAAGCCTCTCCACCTCTCTTCCATCCTTTAAAAATACGAGAACAGGCAGGGCTATCACGCCAAATCTCTTTGCAAGATCTCTTTTCTCGTGAACGTCAACCTTTAAAAAAGTTATATCATCGTATTCCTTTTCAAGCTTCTCGATTATCATGTTAACGTTTTTACATGCGAGACATCTCTTCGAAAAGAAGTCTATCACAACCTTGTTCGTTTCACCGATAACATCTCTCATAAGCTTAAATACCGAAATGGATATATTTAGTTGTTTGTAAATATATCTAAGCGGTCGTAGTCTAGTGGCAGGACGCGGGCCCCCCAAGCCCGTTGCCCGGGTTCGAATCCCGGCGGCCGCATTGATACTATCATCATATTGCTGTATAAAGCAGTCAGTTAAAAATCTTTCGATATTAGGTGAAATTATGCCCTCCAAATCTGAATTGCAAGCAAGTCTATACCAATTATTGGATAGAATTAATGATATCGTAGAGAGTCTTAAGAGTGAAGGAATACCTGTAGAAGATAAGCCAGTAGAAATAGAATTTGAATTAGAAGATGTTTCTAGGGAATTATCAATTGACGACATAAGAAAAATTCTTAGTGATACGTTTAAAGACTACAATATATCCGTAAGTAAATCATTAAAGCCTAATTATTATAATATCAAAATTTTATTGAAATAATTTATTCTACTAAAAGTATTCTACTTCGGCTGGGAGGTACCGAAGAATTAGTATAATGCTATAAATTTCATACCTTAAATAAAAATAATATGGGATTTAGTTTGGATATAGAGTGAGTATTATCCTAAGTATCCTTAAACAGTACATAAGTATGTTGTATTGAAATTCTAATTAATCATAATTAAATCTTAGATCTTGTATAACTCCATTGTCCCCCTATTCTTCTACTTAAGTTTATAAGTAGAATACTTGTGGACACAAGTTTCTAAAATTGAATTTGTTAATATGATTGTGTACACAAATTTGCAGCTAAAACCTGGTAACTGTGGACACTAGCTTCTAGATGCATGTTTCATTTAAAATTGTCTTACCAAAATTATGCTATAGTTAATTTGATAAGATGATATACATTTATTATTCTGATTTATCTATATTCTTAATATAATTGATAATGATTGTGGACACAAATATGGTTCTTTTGCAGCTCAGGATAGTCTTACCTAATATAACATCCGTTGAATTTTCTTGAGTGATCTTAGAGCTAGCGGGATACTTTGATTACTGTTTAATGATGTCTTTAAAAGTAGAAAATAGTGGTAAATCACTTCTTTAAGTATTCACACCCTTTAAACTGTTGAGGAAATACGTCTATTATACTTCTTTCCTTTAAATTCCTAAAAATTTCTTCATGGTAACTTTTCAGCCTTCTCCAAGCATCTTTTGAGTTCTTGAAGTTGAAATCAATTTCAATCCCAAAAATCTGTGCAGCTTTTAATAAATGATCTTCAATTGTATGCTTGCTTGTTTGGATCTCATCAAGACCGTTAACAACAAGTATCAGCCTAATACTTCTTCCTCCAAACTCGCATTCATAAATTCTTAATCTCCCCTCATCGATCTTATTTGTTATCCTAAATCCCTTGCTAGTTAACTTCCTCTGAGCTTCTTCAAAGATGGAATCTAAACTTTGATCTTCTTGATCCATTATGATCATGATCTTGTTAATTCTCGAATACATTGGAAGAACATCTATAACGCTTAACCTTGTTCCAGAAGGTTTAACGATTCCTACGACTTTGTCTCCATTTGAATGATAACAAATTATGCTAAGCGCTATATCATCTGGAGTACCGTTAGCAACAATGATTAATCCATCTAATTGTTTAACTCTTGTAACAATCACGTTTAACCTAAGTGTTCTAGAAATTCTCGCTATATTGGTTGCTAATCTACTAGTCGGATCTAATGGATAAAGCTTCATAATAACATCGGCTCCGCAACTCTCACATCTATTCCCGCTTCTAAATATCCCTCAACTTCCTCTAATGTGAGTTCTTTTACTTTAAGTATACCATTATCTAACGAAGTCAAATATATCCTTGCTTTCTCTTCATTCATACTTGCTATAGTTCTTGCTGCTTCCAAGCTATGAGTCGAGACTATAACCTGTTTACCTTCATCCAATATGTCAGAGAACCATTCTGCAATGCTTAGAAGAATTCTTGGGTTAAAATGAGACTCAACGTCATCCCAGAGTAAAATGTCGGGTTTCACGATCTCAAAAAGAATTCTCGAAAGTATGTAATTTTGAATACCTTCTCCAAGATCTCCAAGTCTAATTCTCGTACCATCTTCAAGATAAGCGTAAATTGTTAGCTTCTTTCCAAGGAATGGTTCTAACGTTATATCCTTGTATTTATCTACTGATAACCTAGATGCATCTTCTGCTATCTTTCTGCAAATTCCTAGATTAATAATAGATGCCCAATTCTCTTCTAAGTACTCATAACCTAATTTTATCAGTTTTGGGCTTATAAGTAAAGTATTGTCTATGAAAGGCATAGAATCATACGGAAATATCTCAAACTCTGAAATATAAAGGTATCCAAAATGCTTTATCTCTTCACCTTCAACATGTGCTGTGGAATAATGTTTTATGTCCTTATTTGTAGTAACATAAATGTAATCTCTATTTTTTATAAATTTAAGCAAAAATCGATCTCCATTAACTTTACATTCAATCTCTACAGTCTTAGCTATATATTTGTTAAGTAAGAAGACGAATCCTTGACTTTCAAGGGTTTCATGCATAATGTGCACGACCTCTACTGCCAAATTATACTTATCAGACTTATAAGGAACTTGACGAAATGGATTCGGCGCTAAAAATAAAGCCTCAAGAATTGTAGTTTTACCTGAATTATTTGCTCCAAGTAAAATTGTTAATGGAGCTAAATTTATCTCACCTTCCTTTATTCCCCTGAAATTTCTTATTTTCACACTTTCAATCATATCTTAATTTCCACAATAAAAGTAAATAAAGATTATCGGGTTCAATGCAGTTTTCGTTTCACTGCGGTTGATGAGATATTACCAGTACCATTCAGTTATGTAAGAGTCATACAGAAACAGAAAAATGTTGTCTCAAATTAAGTTTTCCAGTAAAACCTTGTCAATCCATAGTTGCACCTTGATCTTTTGCATTTCTCTCTACCTTATTAATATTATAAGATTAATATTAATTGTGGACACCGATTCACCAGTTTTGCTGCGTCCACAACATCGACTTCTGTAACGTGTCCACAGGGATCCAGATGCGGGCTTCATCGTCCAAACTTGTCTTACCAAATTGATTGTACTAACTCATTAGGTAAGATAACTTTGGAGGATAGAATCCGCAATTAATAATGATCAATCATGATTTATTGATGGAAGTGGCCTTTCATCATAAATTGCAAAAGTTATGAACTTATGATAATAAATAGTTGCGAAATATAGGGAGGTTTTGGCCATGCGGGCAGTGGGATACGTTAGAGTTTCCACCTCATCTCAGGACGAAGAAAACCAGATAAAAGCCATAATCGATTATTGCAAGAAGAATAAAATTAAACTACTCGAAATATTCAGAGATAGAGGTATATCGGGGTTAAAGAGATTTAGTGACAGAGATGGTGGTAAAAAGCTCATAGAGTTCTTAGACAACAATAAAGTTGATGCCGTTATAGTTACAGCCCTTGACAGAATAGCGAGAGATTCCTTAGACATCAAAAACACCATCAACTTCTTTAAAGAGAAGGGTTTAAAGCTAATTACATTATCCAAGGAGGAGTTTTGGGTGAATTACCTGTTTGA
>Ga0190367_1000895_pt1 | contig 19061 bp, 21 predicted proteins | sample 4872181011_MG_FD_171838 | JGI IMG/M metagenome (GOLD analysis project Ga0190367, IMG submission 171838) | Hydrothermal vent microbial mat bacterial communities from Southern Trench, Guaymas Basin, Mexico - 4872-18-10-11_MG | ecosystem: Environmental > Aquatic > Marine > Hydrothermal vents >...
CTCATATATACCGCCTATTGTTAAGGGAAGACCTCCTCCACCCAGACGTCTACAGACTTACCATCAACTCTAACTCTAACCAGCTTAGCCCCCCTACGAACTGCGTCGCAGGCAAGCTTAACGTGTTTCTTTATCCTCTCTATAATTTTCAATAGTTCGCCAGCGCCACTATTCCTACCTACTCCAGACTTAGCGGCCTCGAGGAGGAAAGATAGAGGGAGGTATCTCGCCGGTAAATCCTCTAAGTCTCCGTTGCTGCTGACCGAGGATACCTCAAAGCCGTTTCCCGGCCTCACCCTGCGCTTACCCGACCACCTAGTTTTCAAGCCCTTGAAAGCCACGTATAAGGGGTTACCCCTAACTACTAGTACGCTTCCCGGGGGCAGCGGGAACGCCCTCCAAAGAGGCATTTTTACCCTGCTCGAGGACTCGCGTACCTCTACGGATCCTCTACCTGCGACTGCGACAAGAGAGAGCTTTTTAACAGCGAACTCAGCGTAACCGTATACCTCAAATACCGGCGCGTACTCTTCATTACCTACTAGAACGTTACTGACAGCAGAGGCGAAGGGATCGCTCGCCTGCTTTAAGTAGATCGGGTTTGACCCCCCGACTATGAATACCTCATCGCCCCTAAGGAGGCTCAGGGACGCTTTTTTTCCTTCGTTAATCGCATAAGTGACTATCGACATAAGACGCTCGAACCACTTATGAGCACCTATGATATTTAAGCGTTGTCATTCAACAAATGCCGTGGTGATACATGGATTTATAAAAATGAGGCTAAAACTATAATTATGGATGATGAGGGTTTCTGGTTCGGAGCCGTGAAGACAGATTGGTCGCTGATTTTTCTACTCCCTAATACTCGAAAGAGAAAAAAGGAAGCTGGAACTAGACGTTATAAGAGAAAGGGTGAGCTGGCATGGTTACTTGGAGCAGGAGCTTCGTCGTGGCTTTAAAGATATTCGTCGTCTCGATACTCTGGTACATAGTGGGGTTAATAATAGCGATGATAGGAGTCGCCGCTTTAGGAATAGGAGTAGTGAGCAAGCTATCAACTCCCCCGAGAACTCCCGAGGAAGCCATGGCCTATATGGGTACCTTGGGCATTGCCTTCGTATTCCTCTTGATAGGAGGAATAGTCGCTGGTTTCGGCGCTCTGGCTACCTTCGTTAAGTTCATTGTCGAAGAAGCCATAGAAGAGTATAGGAGAGAACTGGGAGGGCCGTACCCCCCACCATACCCAGTTCCACCGCCCCCACCAGCTGAAAAACCCTGATAACACGTCTTTTTATATTCCCTCTTTTCTTTGAAATAAACAGGTGCTATTAATGGCCGAAAGGGGGAGAGATGGGAGAAGAGGAGAGGGGCTTGGCGTCATATTATTCCTGATAGGCTTAGCCATAATAACTATATTGGGTATGATACTCGGAGAAAAAAGAGAGAAGAGAGGAGCAGAAGAGGAAACTTACGAGACATTAGTTGAAGAGAGAGATAGAGTGTTAGAGAGACTAAGGAGACTTTCGGCTAGGAGGGCTGAGGGGAAGATAAGCAAAGAGGAGTATCAAAGGAGGAGGCAGGCTCTGCTGAAAGAGATAGAAAGAATAGAGGACAAGCTAAACAAGCTGGAGCGGTGATGGAGTATTGATGTTTGAGGTCGAGGAGTATGCAAGGCGTGTTAAGGCTAACATCGACTCGTGGCTACTGAACTACATAGAACGGGAGTACCCTCCCCCTCTAAACGAGAGGTTGAAATACGCGGTATCTGGCGGTAAGAGGCTACGAGGGATACTCCTAGTATTAATCCACGATTTGAACGGTGGCGACGGCGAAGTCTACGACCTAGCCGCTGCCGTTGAAATGGCTCACTCGGCGAGTCTCATACATGATGACCTGGCCGACAACGCTAAGGAAAGAAGGAACTCGGATTCCTTTTGGGCGAGATACGGAGTGGACGAAGCAGTTACAGTACCACACATACTGATATCGGACGCCCTTAAGATAGTCGGGGCGAGGGGGGCGAACCTACTGGCCAAAGTCATAGATGCCTGGAAGAAAGCCTCTCTAGGGCAATTCTACGATATATCGTCTTACAAGGGGGTTCACTTAGTGAGGTACGACGTATTAGCCAGGCTTAAGTCGGGAGAGGTGTTCGGAGCTTCGTGTTTCTTGGGGGCAGAGACTGCGGAGAAAGGTTTGGGAGAGAAAGCGTACAGCTTCGGCTTACACCTGGGTACGGCCTACCAAGCAATTGACGACGCCGTAAGCCTATTGAGAAGGGAGATAGATAGCGGTAGTACGGCACTACTAATAGCCAGATACCGTGAAGACGCTATTAACCATGTATTTAACTTAGCGAGAAAAGAGCTGGACGAGGCGTTAAGACTGGCCGATGAAGTCGGGGGTTTACGTCTTAGAGAATTTGTAGGGAGAGTTTTAGAACTCATGGCTAGAGAGGCTGGCGTACATTCGAGCTTCATACTTAACCGTATAGCTCTGCGTAAGTAAGACTAGTAGAAGGTGATTCGTATTGTGGAGGGAAGAATACGACGTCATTATAGTCGGGGGAGGAGTAGCCGGAGCAACTGCCGCTTTTAAGGCCTCTGAGAAGGGGTTTAGCGTAGTGGTAATCGACGAAAAGAAAGATTCGGGCACCCCTGTAATATGCGGTGAGTTCATACCTGACATGGAGAAGGTTTCCTTTGCTTTTGATATCCTGCCAGAGATGAGCAGAGCTTATGACTTATTTAAGTTCACTAATATTCTAGTTAAGACTAGAGATGTAATTGTAAAGGTAAAAGGTAGGAGAGAGCTGAGGCTGGGTGTTTCGGGTTTCGTGATAGATAAAGCGTTGCTGATAAAAACGCTACTTGAAATGGCCGAGGCTAACGGTGCCACCCTTGTAAAAGGCGTTCGGGTTAGGCAGATATTCGAGGAAAACGGTAGATATTTGGTTAAAGTAAAAAATAACATTTTAAGGGCGGGTAGGATAATAGGCGCGGACGGATACCCGTCTACGACCGCTACCTTGCTCGGTATGGACAGCGGGTACACTCTCAACGACTGGGCTATAGCTGGCCACGTCAGGGGGAGGGGGGAGTGGGGCGAGGACGAGGTTTACATGTACGTGGACTTAGACTTTACCCCCGGAGGTTACGCCTGGGTTATACCTAGAGGCAGTAGCGAGGCTAACGTGGGTATAGGCATAAGGGCTTCATATGCGAGGAGGGGGCTTAAGATACAGAGACTTCTACGTGAGTTCTGCTCCTTAGTACACGTAGAGAACGTGGTCGAAGGCCCGTACTATAAATGCATACCCGTTGGCGGCGTAGTGAGAGAAGTCAGGAAGAGAGGGGCAACTCTAATAGGGGACTCGGCAGGGCTTGTCAACCCCATAAATGGTGGTGGAATACCTACGGCTATAGCCTCAGGTCTAGCGGTTTCCGAGAGTTTAGAGAGAGAACGTTACGACGACTTCATAACTAGGAGCCGTAAGCTCTTAGGGTGGGGGCTGAAGTACAGGTTCCTAGTAGACGCATTTTACGCTAAATCCCTCGTGGGTATGCTAGGTGTTCGCTTTACTCCTACTAAGATCGCCGAAAGGGTTCTTAAGGGAGAAAAAACGCCCCTACTAGCTTTGACTCGGATAGCTAAACTAGTCCTCTAATAGGTAGCTAAGGATTTCGTCAACCAATCTATTATCAAGCTTCTCGTACTTCTCCGTAGACCCCACATCGTACCAGAAGGCATCAGTTAGGAAAGCGCATACCTCCTCACCCCGCCTTATTAGATGCGGTATCAAGTCACCCATTATGTCGGCTGAGCCCTTCTCCCTCAGTATACCCTCTATTAACGGGATTTTCGAGTAGTCAAGCGCTAAGACGCCTATGGCTACGGGTTTACCGAGAGGAGGCTTCTCGACGAGGTCTACGACCCTCCCATTCACTACCCTTGCTACGCCCACGCTCACGGCGTAATTCGGTGATAGCGCTAGAGTTGCGGCGGCCTTTCTCTCCTCGTGCATTCTCAGAAGCTCTGTTAGGTCGATGTTGGAGAGTATGTCCCCGTAGTAGATCAGCACAGTTCTAGCCCCTTCAAGGGCCCCCTTGAGGTAAGCGTTGAAGAGCGCCCCGGCGTTCCCAGCGTACTTGGGGTCGTCCTTTATGTACCTCACGCGGACGTTAAACCTGGAGCCATCCCCGAAGTAGTTTATTATCTGCTCCGCCTTGTAGTCCACGAGCATCACTATGTCCCTGACGTTGTGGTACCTCAGCAACCTGACCACGTACTCTAAGAGGGGCTTCTGGAGAGACCCTACAGGAATCATGGTTTTCTGGAAGTAATAGGTTAGAGGCCTCAAACGCTTACCCTTACCGCCGCAAAGGATAACCCCTCGTACGCTACTCGACAAGGTTCCCACGTCTTTTATACTTCAAGAAAAGAGTTAAGAATATTGTCATAGTTTATAGCGGCTCGCCCAAAGAGAGTTAAGGAATTGAAAGCATAGGAGTTAAAAGGAACGTAGCCCATGAGCCGAGTGGTGGCGAAGAAATGGAGGACTTCATAATAGCGGACGTAAGCGCCAGATGGATTCTGGACTCCCGAGGCAACCCAACTGTGGAAACCGAGGTAGTAACTATAGGTGGCGGCTTCGGTAGGGCCGCTGTTCCGGCGGGAGCGTCTAGGGGTAAACACGAAGCGCTGGAGTTAAGGGATGGAGGGAAGAAGTTCCGTGGTAAAGGCGTGTTAAACGCTGTTAGGAACGTCAACGAGGTAATAGCTAAGAAGATAATGGGGATGGACTCTAGGAATCAGAGGGGCATAGACAGAGTGATGATAAAGCTGGACGGGACGCCAAACAAGAGTAAACTGGGGGCTAACGCTATACTCTCCGTTTCACTCGCCGTGGCTAAGGCCGCGGCTAACACTTACGGTTTACCCCTCTTCCAATACCTGGGCGGGGCTTTGGCAAGAGTACTACCCGTACCCTTAATGAACATAATAAACGGTGGTAAGCACGCTGGTAACAAGCTGAAGATACAGGAGTTCATGATAGTCCCCGTGGGGGCGGACTCCTTCTCGGAAGCCCTAAGGGTAGGCTGTGAGGTCTACCAGTACTTGAAGGAGTACCTGGTGGAGAATTACGGTAAGAGCGCTATTAACGTGGGGGATGAGGGGGGCTTTGCACCGCCCCTCAAGATCAGTAGGGAAGCCCTGGAGGCTCTCAGGAAGTCAGTGGAGCGCGCCGGATACGAGCTGGGGAGAGACGTACTGCTGGCCCTCGACGCCGCCGCCTCGGAGTTCTACGATGAAGAGAAAGGAGTCTACGAGATAGACGGTAAAGAGTTGACGAGGGACGAGCTGCTCGACTACTACGCGGAACTAGTGGGGGAGTACCCGATAGTGTCAATTGAAGACCCCTTCCACGAGGAGGACTTCGAGGGCTTCCAGATAGCTGTGGAGAAACTTAAAGGCGTACAGATAGTTGGGGACGACCTGTTCGTTACGAACCTCAGCCGGCTCAGGAAGGGGATAGAGATGGGCGCAGCCAACGCCCTCCTACTAAAAGTCAACCAGATAGGTACTCTCACAGAGGCTATCGACGCAGCTTTTGAGTCGTTTAGGAATGGGTACAATGTTATAGTTAGCCACAGGAGCGGGGAAACGGAGGATACTACCGTAGCGCACCTAGCCGTAGCGCTAAACACTGGACAGATAAAGACGGGCGCGCCGGCTAGAGGGGAGAGGACTGCTAAGTACAATGAACTATTGAGAATAGAGGAGTACCTGGGAGGAGAGGCTATCTTCCTAGGAGAGCAGGCTTTTAAGTGCTAAAGAGAAATTCCTCACATTTTTTACATATACATCACATATGATAGCTGTGAGTACGGTCGATAGGAAGGCCCCGGCTATTAATTGGGCGGGTGTGTGAGCTTTCAGCTTGTGCCGGGCCCAGCTCACGGGTATCAACAGTAAATAGAGAAGCGCCATGTTGAAACCTACAAAGTAAACTAGTAGAGTAGTAGGCCCTGCGATGCCCGCCGTGTGCACACTAATCTTCCACTTCAAGGTTATCAAGGCTAGCACTAGTGCGAGGACTATATATGATATGTATAATGGCATGTAGACGTCTAAACCTCTCCAGGCTAGGTAAGCTATGCCTAAAACGTAGGAGGCGGTAGTCAGAATATAATACTTCCACCTTTTCTCCCTCTCAGTAACAAAGATGTCTGTCTTCCCCCAGTAAGTATCCAGGAGTATGGGTGCGAGAGGCAGCACAGTCTGGGTTAAGACAAGCATTACTAGGGCTTCTAACCCTCCTAGACCGCAATACCACCACAGGTAGCACGCTATCAACCCCCCGTAGAGCTGGGGCGATATCATCAAGGATAGTAAAGTAGCTAGCCTTTTCATACGGAAAACGTGTAAAACTCATAAAATATTAAACTTACGCCCTCTCAACGGGGAAGCGCCACTCCCCTCTGTCCCTGGTACTTACCCCTGTAGGGAACAGGCTCTCCGACTACCCTGAAGAACGCTACGTGGGCAAATCTTACCCCCTTCCTAAGCTTAACAGGGAAAGCGCCTCCATGTATCTCAAGCGTTATCTGACCCTCAAAGCCAGCGTCTACTATTGTCGGAGGTATTGAAAGGCCAAGCCTGGCGAAAGTGCTTCTCAGCTCTATGAAACCCGCGACGTTAGATGGCATCTTCAAATACTCCAGCGTTGATACTAGGACTTTCATGTAAGGTTGTATAACTACTCCATCGTTGATTCTAAGTATTTTATAGTACTCCGTGAGGTCGGTTTCGCTGAGTCTCTCCGGATCTATCGGCTCGGGGTTATTTAGGAGTATTGCTATTTCACCGCCTATTCTTAAGTCCACCCCGTTCTCCCTGACTGTGCTGGGGTCGAATGGGTCTATAACTAGCTTACCCTCTCTGATGAGCCTCAATATCTCCTTTCCCGAAAGCATCAATTAAAATCCGCGTAGTACCTATTTGACAGTAACTCGCAGCATTACCGCTTCGCCTTCCAGAACTCCATCTCGCAGTAAGGGTCTCCCTTAGCTATGCACTTGACTTCCTCGCTCCTCAACTCATACCCCATGCACTTTTCCAGCCACCCCTCAATAATCCCACGAGTGAAGTGACCCTGGGGTTTACCAGACCCTTTAAACATCTCGCACTCGAAGTTGTTGTATATCCTCACTCGAGCGTAGCCCCTCGCCCTATCTATCTCTAGCACTTCGAGCATCCCGAAACCTGTAGCTTTCCATACGTTCTCCATTATTTCGATGAAAACGTTCACATTCCTCCCTTTGAGCATTTTCTCGTGCGCGCTGTACACGTCCCGCCCAGCCCTAAGCCCTATGTGATAAAAAATGGCTCCTGCAGACAACCCGAGTTCCTCCCTTAGATCCGCAAATACTCCTTTGTATAGAGCCTTTCCCATGACTATGGCTCTCTCCCCGCCTAGAGCCAATTCTTCCGTGACATTGTCAATGACTATTCCGGGGGCTATGGGTTCAATTACCTCGACGCCAGCTACATGTTCGATATTCGAAACCAGGGAGGCTATTTCTCTTGGGTCTACGTCTCCGAAGTCCGCGAATAGTAAGATGTAGTACTCCCCCACGAGAGGCAGGCCAGAGCCTATGATGTGGTAAATGGGAACGCCCCGCTCGGCTAAGGTTTTAGCTATTTTAGCAAGTATACCGGGAACCTCAGGAGCCTCAGGGGAGAAAAATATCGCCAAACCATACATTCGGCGGCCTTTCCGCACGATAATTCTGCCCAAATCAATAACTCTCCTCCCCTTCAAAAAGAAGCACCATAACATTTTGTAATTATAGGTAATATTTTAGCATAACTTTCGTCATATCACCAACAAAAGTTGGGGAGGAAACTAGGGTTCTCCGTATCTATTTGTAAATAGTTGGATAAGTTAAGAACGCCGAGACAGGCACATATAGCTTAGAGGACAATTTCCGCAATCCGGAGATTTAGCTTTACAAAAACGCCTACCTAACAGTATGAGGTAGAAGTGAGCCTGGAGCCTAACGTCTGGGGGGAAGAAATCCTCTAGATCCCTCCTAATCCTCACGTACGTAGAGGAGGAGGTTAACCCTAAGCGCTTGGCAACCCTCCTCACATGCGTATCCACGGGTATTACGTCTCCCCTGAAGAGAGCGAGGTATACGTCAACCGTTTTCTCCCCGATGCCCGGTATAGAGGTCAGCACTCTCCTCGCTTCTTCCTTGTCCCTATAGAGGGAGAATAGGTCTAAACCGTTTAAGACCTCGACAGCTAGCGACTTTATAGCTCTAGCTTTCTGCCTCCACAAACCCGCTGGTCGTATGGCCTCCTCTATGATGTTCGTAGGAGTGCTAGCGAGCTTTGAGGGGGTCACCCCAACACTTAACTCTAGTCTCTCGTAAGCCTTGAAGGCATTGCTTTCAGCGGTATTTTGAGAGATTATCGTAGCTATTAAGACCTTAAAAGGGTTCTTAGACTCTTTGAAAACTTTTAACGCTATGAACTCGTTCTCGTCCACCGTGAGCGCTGATTTCAGTCTAGCTAGGAGTTCTGGGTACTTCATCACAGGATATCAATAAGAACGCTTTAAGATATACCAACCGTGGGTGTAGGGAATGGAGGTTAAGGAGAAGTTCTACTTGCTCCTTCACCCGCGGCCCGCTTACGTCATTGGTTCCGGTAGGTTCGGCGAGGTCGTAAATTTCATGGCGGCTTCGTGGGTTACCCCAGTTGCGGAGGAGCCGCCTAGGGTTGCCGTGGCTATAGACGTGGAGAGCTATACCCACGAGCTAATCTCGAAGTATAAGGAGTTCACGGTTAACGTCTTACCGATGGCTCAGCTTAACGCGCTCTACTCTGTTGGGATTGTTAGTGGCAGGAGGGTGGATAAGGTAGCTAGGTTCGGGCTCAACGTGGAGAAAGGAAGATCGGTCAACGCCCCTGTCCTCACAGACTCCATAGGGGTCTTAGAGTGTAGAGTTACGGCCACTGTGGAGAGCGAGGATACGACGTTGTTCGTAGGCGACGTATTAACGGCTTACGCTAAGGAGGAGTACTTCGACTTGAGAAATGGCTGGAATGTAAAAAAAGGTGGATATTCCTTTACGCAATTGGGGGCGGGGATTCTACGGGCTGGGCCGCCTAGTACTAGCTAAGCGTTAGCGCTGTTATTTAGCGCCTGCGTTATAACTGATGATTTTTTGTACGCCTCGTTGACAGCGTCTATTATCATAGCCCTGAAACCCTCTTTCTCCAGGACGTGCACTCCCTCTATGGTTACTCCCCCAGGAGTAATCACCATGTCCCTTAGCTCAGCTGGGTGCGCCTTCAATTTCTCCAATAGCTTGGCAGTTCCCGAGAGGGTATGTATGGTCAGCTCCAGCGCGATATCTCTCGGCAACCCGACTTTCAAGCCAGCGAGCAACAGAGCCTCGAAGAAAATCAGCGCGTACGCAGGCCCGCTCCCACTGTACGCTGTTATAGCGTCCATGTACCTTTCTTCCACGACGACGCAGTAACCCATGGACTCGAAGAGATTCTTGGCTATCTCTAAGTCCTCCTTAGACGCGCTCTTACCGGCAGTTATGGCTGTGGCGGAGTGACGCGCGACTATGTTTATGTTCGGCATAGCCCTTATTACCCGTGCCCCAGGGGCTAGGGACTCTATGTAACTAGTAGTTACGGCTGCAGCCACAGAGATTATCAACTTACCCTTTAAGAGGTCAGAGGTCTCCTTCAGGACTCCAGCCACTTGGTGGGGTTTAACGCAGATAAATACTATCTCTGAGTTCTTAACGGCCTCCCTATTGTTTAGTAATATCGGAGCGCCTATGCCCGAGAGCTGGTTTCTCCTCCTCTCCGTCCTGACAGTTCCAACGAGGTTCTTGTAGCCCTCGCTCAATAGGGCCTTCAGTATGGCCTCGCCTATCTTCCCCACGCCTATAATGGTTATCGGTGTTTCCTTAGTTAGGAATCAAACCCCCTCGCACCTCCTCTTGCGGACAAGGTGATAATAGTTAAGGATATTTAAGCATTACCTCAAACTAGCTACAGTTCTTTTTTAAAAATGCGTTAAAGCCTAAATGTCTCGAAGTTAAGGGAGTGTTAGTAAGGCGTATATCGATATCCCTATGAGCAATAGCCCGCTTATAGCCTCCATTAAGGGTAGACCCTTACTCCTCCACTCCTTTATCTTTCTGAGGCGGAGAGATAGGAATAGCGTCGCAGCCAGTATGATTATCAGCGGAGCTACGAATATTATGTTGTAGAGAGCCAAGAGTAGGGGCACCAGCATCTGAGGCTCCATTCGTGATAGTAACATTGCAGTAATTAAGTAGGGACCACTGCTACACGGAAGTAGGGTGAAGCTTATTATAAGGCCCGCAGCCGCCGCTGTTAAGGGGTTTATGGCTTTTTCTATGAGGTTCTCCGTGACTTTTTTAAAGGCCCCCGGAAGAGGAGATTTAAACACACCCTTACGGTAACCGCTTATCCCCCCTATGAGAGCTGAAGTCCCTAGGGTCAAGCCCAATATTACTATCAAATACTTTAGAAAGGACATGTAAGAGAAGACTTTAACTAACCCTAGCCCTAGCACGAAATAGGCCACGTAGATGGCGGATATAAAGGCTATCCCAGACAAACCAGCCCTTCTAAGCCCCTTAATAGTTGCTACTATGAGAAGTAGAGCTGTGAAAACACTAAACGTACAGGGGTTTACACTATCCGCTAAGGCCGCGCCTATAAGGGCTGGGAGAACCTCTTTCAGCGTTAGTTTAGGAGGAGGCGGAGTTAGCTCGTTCGCCGTTCCATTGACTTCAGGCTTAGATTTCTCTCCTTGAACATTAGGCTTAGATATTCCTTCTTGAGAACTTAAAATGGCTAGCCTACCTACTATTCCATTGACTATTCTTATGTAAGAGGAGTTTAGCTGAGTTACCTTCTCTCCACCTTTTTTCACAACTATAGCTAGGAAGACGTCGTTATCGACTGCATCCTCGGCGTGTACTACCCAGAAATCCTTGTTCTCCTCGAAGCCCAAGACTGCCATGCGAGGCTCTCCCCCCACGTATACCACGATTAGTGGTACATAGCAGCACTCGCCTAATGGTAGCAGGTTGTAAAGCTGGAAGTATTGTGTTACGTACGTCTCGTTCTCGGCGAGTTCCCTAAACTCAACCCTCTCAGAGCCAAAAGCTCTCGCGAGATAACTTTTAGCGGCAGAGCAGTGCGAGCACGCTGATTCTCCGTAGATAACGAAGTACAAGTCTGGCTGAGAATAAGCGACATATGCACTCATAACTACGATCAATAATACGGCTAGAGCCATCCACCTCATGATGCATCAAATTCTCACAGGAAAAGCACTAAAAAATATTCTCATTTTCATGCTCGGCTACTTCCCCTTGAGAGCCTTCTTTAGAGCATACGCACGCGTAGCTACAGCTCGCGCGTATATAGGGTCTTGGTAGAGCGCGGCTTTAACCTCTAATGGCTTCACCAGCCTTATTAGCCTGTCTTTATAGGTGGAGGGGGATAAGGCTAGGCCCCTAGTCCTTTCCTCAACGATGACTATCCCTTCTTTTTCGAGCTTGTCAACAGCTTTCCTCAGTTTGTCCGGTGTTGGGACGTAGGGGACTTGGTACTCTCTGACTTTAAGTATATCTTGGAGGAGTTCGCTTTCCCATAGTACGCCGTGGAACACCGCCAATACCCTCAATACGTCTTTCACCACTTCGGCGTCTTCACCCTCGCTCCCCAGTAAGGAGAGCACCTTCTCACGGATGCTCAACTCCTCGCACCACGGGTTAATAAGCGGAAAAGCGCCTTAAAAAGAGAGAGGGTGATAAGGCTGGCTATAATCGACCTCTTACCGGAGAGAGTCAGAAAGCTCGTGGAGGAGAGGTTTACCCATCTAACACCTCCCCAGGAGAAGGCTATCCCGCTGATACTTAACGGGCGAAACGTTTTGATAGTGGCTCCTACTGGTACGGGTAAGACCGAGGCAGCCATACTGCCTATTCTAGCTAAGATAGAGAGAGGTGGAGGTATCAAGGTTCTATATGTGACCCCGTTACGCGCACTAAATAGGGATATCCTAGACCGCTTAGCTTGGTGGTTCTCGAAAGTGGACTTACGGATAGCCGTTAGACATGGAGATACGTCTAAGAGTGAGAGGAGAGCGCAAGCTATCTCGCCGCCCGACGTAATGATCACAACCCCGGAGACCTTCCAGTTGCTCCTAATAGGCCGTAGACTCAGGCTAGGGCTTAGAACCGTGAAGTGGGTAGTAGTAGACGAGGTTCACGAGCTGGCCGACGACAGACGAGGAGTCCAGTTGTCCATACTATTAGAGCGCCTTAGGAGATTCGCGAAGAAGACCCCCCAGTTTATAGGGCTTTCAGCCACTCTGGGGAATCCGGAGGAAGTGGCCAGCTTAGTGGCCGGGGAACTACCAGTCTCCGTCGTGTATACTCCCGTATCGAAGAGGTTTGAGGTGAGAATAGAGTGGCCTGATGTAACCCCGGAGGATCGCGAACTCGCAGCTAAGCTCTTCGTAGCTCCTGAGGTTGTAGCTAAGCTCCGTAGGATAAGGGAACTCGTTGAAGAGCACAGGGCTACTTTGGTCTTCACTAATACGAGGCCAGCCTCGGAGATGATAGGTAGCAGGCTCAGGCTTTGGGACGAAAAAATCCCCGTATACGTCCACCACGGGAGCCTGTCTCTGGGGGAGCGGGTAAGGGTAGAGGAGATGCTGAAGAAAGGAGAGATTAAGGGGGTTATATGCACGTCTTCCCTCGAGTTAGGGATAGACATAGGGCACGTAGACCTTGTGATCCAGTACGGCTCTCCCCGCGAGGTTAGGAGGCTTATACAAAGGGTTGGAAGGAGCGGGCATAAGATAGGTGAAATCAGTCGGGGCGTCATACTAGTCAGTAGCAGCGACGACGCTCTCGAAGCATCTGTACTCTGGAAGTTCCTGAGGGAGGAAAAGGTGGAGCCAGCCCGTATCCCCTACAAGCCCTACGACGTACTCGTACACGAATTAGTCGGAATGGCCCTAACAGGAGGGTATACGGTTGAGGAGGCTTTTAACATAGTGAAGTCTACTCCCTCCTTCTCCGGCATGAATAAGGGAGAGTATGAGTCCGTGGTTGCCTTCGCCCAGCAAGCCAGTCTACTGAGGGTTGGGGTAGACGGCGCTTTAAGGCCCGGTCAGCGCTCGTTTAAGTACTTCTACGGCGTTCTCTCGATGATACCAGAGACCAAGCAGTACATCGTAGTTGAGGAGGGTACGAGCGAAGCCGTGGGTATACTAGACGACTTCTTCGTGGCTGAGTACTGCGAGCCAGGCGCGCGGTTTATAATGGCTGGTAGGCCCTGGACTGTGGTCTACGTAGGAGAGGAAGAAGTTGTGGTGAGAAGGGCGGAAGACTACCGCGGCGCTGTTCCGAGCTGGGTCGGAGAGGAAATACCAGTACCATTTGAAGTAGCTTTAGAGGTCGGCAGGATACGCCGGGAGGCTTCTGAAAGGCTCTTAAAGGGCGAGCCTATAGACGTCATAGTTTCTGCAATCTCAGAGGAGCTAGCCGTGGACGAGAAGGTCGTGGCGAAGTCTCTAAACCCTGCGTTCAAGATGGCGCTCAGAGGGCTGCCCGTACCATCGGATAAAGTTATAGTAGTAGAGGAATTTGAAGACATGATAGTGGTTCACGCCCACTTCGGAACTAAGGTGAACAGAACTCTGGCTAGGTACGTGGCGTACGAGGTGACCCGAACCTACGGCTTACCCGTCTACACATCCGAGAAACCCTATAGAATAGTCCTTAGGGCTCCCGGCGTGCCAGGGGAATACGTGGCTGAAATCCTTAGAAGAATAAGCCCAGACAAGCTACGCGAAGCCGTTACGAAGGCCGCTGAGGATAGCCGTGGATTTAAGTGGAGACTACAACAAATAGCGAGGAGAATGGGAGTAATAGAGCCCGACGTAAAGCTTGAGAGAGGAGCTGTTGACAAGCTCGTAGCGACTCTTAAAGGAACCCCCGTATACGCGGAGGCTTTGAAGGAGACGCTCTACAGAGATATGGACTTAGAGACTGCCTCAAAGGTAGCCAAGTGGGTTGAAGAGGGAAGGGTAGAGGTGAAGTACGTCGAGGGGCCGACACCGCTGGCAGAGGAACACTTCAGGTACTACGCTGAGTACCTAGAACCAGTAGCGCCCGAAAAGCGAGACGTACTGAGGTATATGTTGTTCAAAGCCAAGCTTTACTCCTCATTCATAACCATAGCTTGTCTCGACTGCCTCGAATACATCGAAGAGGTGGCATTACACACAGTGGAGAGAAGGCCCAGATGTCCACTCTGCGGATCTTCTAGACTCGCGGTTTCACGTCTAAGCAAGGAGGAAGTTGAGAGGAGGCTTCTACGTAAATCTAAGCTGCGACACCTACTAGCGTCAAGTGCCTTAGTTAGGAACTGGGGTAGGGTGGCGGCTGTCGTTATAGCTGCTGGGCTAAACCCGTACGAGGCTAGGAGGATATTGGAAGAGGTTGGACACGACGAGGAGAGAGCTTTGAGACGTGCGTGGATAAAAATTAAGGAGAAAACTGCAAAATATACTAAACGTCAGAGAGAGCTTTCCACACGGACTCCCTCTTGAGAAATCTGGCCAACTATCACTCTATTGCTTAAATTCCTCAGGGACTCTGCGACTTTCTCCGCGTCCTCACGCCAGCAGAGAGCAACTATGAATCCTCCCCCACCAGCACCCGTAATTTTGGCGCCAAGGGCCCCGGACTTCCTAGCTACGTAAACCAGCTTCTCTAGGACTAAATTGGATACTCCGACCGCTGAGAGCATTCCATGGTTTATGTTCATGAGTTCCCCTAGCCTCTCGAAATCCCCAGCTTCTATCGCTTTTCCGGCCTCTATTGCTAGGTGTCCAGCTGCGTGGTAGAGCGGGTTCATAATTTTCGGGTATCTTTCTTTCAGGGCCCTCACTCTCCTGACCATTTCACCCGTGCTTCGAGGTATTCCGGAATCGGCTAGCACTAGTAATACCGGGCTGAAGTCCGCCTTTAACTCCACGAAACCCTCGGTTTTCCTATAGGCTATTGCAGCTCCGTACGTGGCGATGGTGTTGTCTATTCCGCTGGGCTTTCCGTGAACTATTACCTCCGCTTGATAAGCCAGCCTAGAGATATCCTCCTTACCTAAACTTACCCCTAGAGCGGAGGAGGTAGCAGCCACTGTAGCCACAGCAACGGAGCCCGAGGAACCCATCCCAGCCGCAGGAGGAATTTCAGAGTCGATTATTATCCTAAGGGGCTTTTCTTTGCCAATGAAATCCATAGTGGTCTTAGCGGCGTAGTATATGGGGTAGAGGGGGGACTCTTTATTCACACTAGTGAGTGTAAAGACCTCGCTAATCACCAGATTTTTGGAGGTGATTTCTATCTTAGGCTCTCCTTCCAGTACTTCTACTAGTACTTTAGCCCTTAGGTCTAGGGCGACTGCTATGGCTGGTTGATTCTCAACGACGAAGTGCTCACCTACTAGTATTACCTTCCCCGGGGCTGATGCCTCTGCCTTCAAGTGTCAACACCTCTTTACTCTTCTTCTGGAGGCTTTTTACTTATACCTACCAATTTTTCTAGGTCGACCTCTGCCTTGGCCCGCCAACCTATAGCTAGGCTCTCCCCCCTCTCCTCCAGGTATCCGAGCCTTACGAAGCGGTCGAGAACCGCCTCCACCCTCCACGAAGGGAACTTCCCCTTCAGGATCCCGAGCACCACTTTTCTGGGCGCCTTCCCCTTATTCGACGTTAAGTACAGCAATGTTGCGGCGAGTATAGCCAGATCGTCGACCCTCCACCCGGAGGTCTTAGCCTCTGTAAGGGTAAGCTGGTCTTTTAAAACGACTAAGAATAGGGCTTGCGAGAGTCCAGCCGAGCCGCTGTCCAGGCTGAGCCTGTTACCCTCCTCATCTACGGCTATAACCTCTAAGCCTAGGAAGGAAAGATATTCGTTTAAGCTCTTAACGACGTCGAGGTAGTCCTTCCCGAGAACTCGGCGCAGCTCCCAGCCTTTAACCCCCGGCCTCCCGTGAACTCTGAAGAGGAGAAGTCGAGCAGCTTTCCTCAGCTTCTCAGAGGGCTTCCTAGGTCTCGGCATGCTCGTCCACCTTAACTATAATAGCTATCGATTCATACTCGCCCTCCCTAGGGGGGACCACGTAGACCTCGCCGCTTAGGGGGTCTATTTCGAGGCTCGCCTCCCCCTCGCTACAGGCCAACGATACGGCGTAGGCCTTGATTATATCCCCTTTAACGAAGTCCAGATACCCCACTCTACCCTCATCTTTTAGAGTTTTCAGCAACTCCTCCCTAGCCTCATCTATGACTTCGGGTAGGTTCAGCGATTCTAGAGCGTAATCCTCAAAGACAGGAACCTCCTCTAGTAAGACCGGCCTAACAGGCTTGAAACGCGTGCCCAAGTATTCCAAGCCTAAGAAGAGGTCTGATAGCGATAGTACGTCGAGAGAGACTACGGGCCTCCAGGCCCTTAAAAACTCCAGCGCTAACTCCCTAGGCTGGAGAGATGCCAGCTTGACTAACGCCAGGAAGGGGTAAAGAGATAAAGTGGAAGTCCTGCCTTCAACCCATTCCTCCTGCCTCTTTATTAGCTCCGCTATCCGCCTGACGGTTTCCGCGTCTAACGCTAACCCCCAGTCCTCAAGTTCTAGCAACACTTCTCTCAGCTCGTCAAAGAGAGAGACCACGTCTAGGGTGAAGGGGTCGCCCCCGCTTTCTAAGACGCTCACTACGCGTTTCAGAACCTCTCTGACCCTATCCTCCGCTCGTCTTCCTCGCGTAAGAGACACCCCTAACCTTTTGTACAACTATCAAGTTGACGCCTCTCGGCAGAGGCCTAAAAGGCACCGGGGTTATTATTAAGTACTGGGCGTCCGGGTTTTGGGCTGCCATGTCCAAGATGAGCTTCAAGATAGCCTCCCTGTTCCTAGGATCCATGTGGATTTCAAACTCGTCTACAGCTCTAAACGGCGACTTGGCCCGGGATTGAAGGGCTAGGAGGAAGCACATGACAGCCGTGGTCCTCTCCCCTCCACTCTGAGTGTACGGGTTGAGTTCGACGGGCTCCGCACCCCTAAAACCCACTGTGACTAGGAGCCCGGCGTTCTCTAGGTCGTCTGCGTTTACCAGTCTGACTTCGCCCACACCACCCAGCCTGGTCAGGAACTCAGCGTACCTGGAGTTAACCTCGTTCACCAGTTCCTCTAACTTACTCCTCCATAAGCGCTTCCTATACTCCAGCTCCTCCATGGCACGAGCCTTATTCCTCGCTGCCTCCTCTGCCCTAGCCTTTATCTCCTCGTACTCCTTCACGTAGCGTTCATATGCCTCGGCGGCTCCGGGGGGTATCTCCCCTAGTGCAGCTACGGCTATCTTTACTCTCTCAATTTCCTCTCTAATTTCTTCGGGACTCCTCTCTGTACGAACTCTGGGCCCTATGGATTCCGCCTCCCCCAGCTCTTCTTCTAGCTTCTTCCTTAACTTCACGTACTCTTTGAAGGCTTCTCTCTCTTGGTCAGATAGTACTTTAACCATGTACTCGGCTACCCTGTACTCTGCGTAGCTCTCCGCATAGCTTAAAAGCGTCTTCTTGAGACTTCCTACCAGTCCTACTTGGCCGCTAGCCACGAGCCTCTCTAAATCGTCGGCTTCCCGGAGCAGGTTAGAGGAATGGTCTCTCAACTCCTCTAGGCGCCTCTTCAACTTGCTAATTTCTTCTCTAAGAGACTTCAACCTAAGCTCGGCCTCTCTGACCTGTTCCTCCCTGATACTCACCAGAGACCAGGCAAGCTCCCTCTCCAGACTTCTAAGCTTCTCCCTTAACTCGTTATACTTGACGAACTTCGAGTACTGCTCCTCCCAATACTTCAGGGTTTCCTCGGCTCTCGCCAGCAACTCCTTAGCCCTCCTCTCAGCTTCTATCACTTCTCCCAGCTCCTTCATGGCTGCCAGTACGCCGCGCCTAAACGCCCCCAAACCTACGGCGTCCTCGACCACTCTGAGCCTCTCTTGGGGGTTTAGGAAGACGAACTCCTCCACGAGACCCTGGTGCATTATTATTAACATGTTCTCCGGGTTTAGCCCCACTCTGGCTAGGCTCCTCACGAGTTCGGCTTTAGTTATAGGCCTGCCGTTAGCCTCGTGCCAGTACGTACCATCTCTCCTGAGATACCTCGTCAAGTAGACCTCTGAACTCCTAAACCTAGGTAGTGGCCGCTTGCCGTTCCTAGGCTCATTGTTTATTACTAAGGTTACGCGGGCGTAGTCCTCGCCCCACCTAATTAAGTCACTTAGCCTCCTCCCCCTCTCAGTATAGCTTTGACCCAGCGCTACAGATATAGCTAGGAGCAAGCTGGACTTGCCAGACCCGTTCGGACCCACAACTAGGTTAACGCCCGGCCCCAGAGGAACCCGGGCATACCTATAAGACATGAAATTCTCTAAGATGACTTCTTTTATCAGTTGCTTAACCATCAAATAAAAGAAAGTGTAGAGGTACTAAAATAACCCCCGCCGATATCAGACAAATAAAACCTTCGGAGAACCTAGGGAACGTTTAATATCTCAGCGGGGAAAGTTAGTGTTAGCAAGCGGTGTACGGCGATGCCCCGCAAAATACTTACCATAGGTGACGCGCTGAGTAACCCTATCCGGCGGCGCATCGTACTCTTACTGGCCGAGAACCCCGGCATGTCCGTGCGCCAATTAGCGAGAGCCGTCGGTATAGGGTTAGGCAATCTCACGGGACACATACTCATCTTGGAAAGGGTCGGACTTGTAAAGGAGAAGAAGGACGGCAGGAGGGTGATGTTATTCGTCAATGAAGAGCACTTCGTAAACTCGCATGTGAAAAAGCGCCCCCTCAGTGGCATGAATTACTGAAGGACACTTTTTGATAAGTAACGTTTGCCTACGGGTAACCTACTCC
>Ga0190367_1000898_pt1 | contig 19027 bp, 19 predicted proteins | sample 4872181011_MG_FD_171838 | JGI IMG/M metagenome (GOLD analysis project Ga0190367, IMG submission 171838) | Hydrothermal vent microbial mat bacterial communities from Southern Trench, Guaymas Basin, Mexico - 4872-18-10-11_MG | ecosystem: Environmental > Aquatic > Marine > Hydrothermal vents >...
TAAGGGTTATGGGCTATGTACCTACATGGGTATTAGCATTAATAGCTATAGGCTTCGGTCTTTGGGTCATTATTAGTGGTTTAAGGAGGACCTCAAGAGTTATTGCTAAGGCATCAATGCTTAACCTTATTAGGAAGGCTAAAGCATCCATAGCTATGTCTGCAGTACTAGGATTCGTAGTGACGTTCACGCTACTACCATGCTCGTCAGGACCTTACGTTGTATTTACTGGCCTACTCTCAAGATACCCATTAACTACTTCATTAGCACTCCTAGCACTCTATAACTTAATCTTCGTAACACCATTGATCATAATTACAGCATTAATATCAAGTATTGCTAGAGTTAAGAGAGTTCAAGAGTTTATCGTAAGCCATGATAGGGAATTATCTGTCATTGCGGGTATATTGTTGGTACTTATAGGTATTTATATACTCTTAATGCATTAACTTAAACCTAAGGTTAAGATGCTGAAATCGCTAGTAAAGCCTTCCTAACAGCCTCTACTGCTGACTCACCTAATACGTAAATTACTGGCTCAAGACCTACACCACCTAGATCAACCACTACGTCAGGTACCTTACTCGCACCTTCAATACTACGTCTTAAATCCTTGAAGAATTCCTCACTACTCTTATGTGGTCCTGAAAACACTAGTCTAAGCCCTAAACCCTCAAAACGTCTTATGAAACCTTCATCATACCTAATAACAACTACGGCATTAATACTTGACCACTTCTCCCTAATTGTTAAAAGTACAGTAGCTGTATGCTTACTACCACCATAGGTTGGCTCACCAACAGCTACTAACTTCGATGAGACCTTAATGATCCTACCAGTAAAACCCACAACATCCTCAGGTTTTGAAGCATTTGGTGAAGCTCTAACTATGTTCATACCAACCTCAGGTACTAAAGCATAAGCCCTACTAATGGACTGCAAGAGCTTGAATGCTGCCTTAACATCCTCAATGTATGGATCAGTTACATGCGGGAATAGTATTGAGCATAGATTACAGTCTTTAGGTATACTAGGGTCTATACTTCTATGGAAGTCACATAGTAATAACCTACTAAGTATTGAGTTAATTATTTGTGAGAAGACCCTATATAGGTCATACTTACCACTCCTTAATGCTGTATTAGCTAACACCTTAGCTATAGCCTCAATCTCATCCTCAGGTATACCTACCTCCTTAAGTTTAGTTACGAAGTACTCCCTACCACTACTTAGGTACTTCCTAACCATTGGCTGTGTTATACCTAATAATTTAGATATAGCTACCTGACTAATACCCTCCTCAATAAGTTGTGAAGCGACAAGACCTCTTAAGTAGGGTATGACATACTTACTGACTAGCTCGTGCGGTATCACCTGCCTTACCCACTTAACCCACTATTACCTGGTTATTAAAATATTTAAAACCCAGTTTTAGTTAGTGATACGGTGTGAAGTAATGGCTGAGGAATATGGCTATAGGTTAGAACCTGTACCAATTAATAAGAGAATTTACAGCTTCTGGCATAACTTCGCTATATGGTTTGGTTCTGATGCCAGCATAGCCGTGTTTTGGGCTGGTGCATTACTAACGCCAGCATTATCGCTAACAACAGCGATAATACTCATAATCATAGGTATAGCGTTAGGTAACCTATTTATGGCTCTAATAGCAGTCATGGGCTACAGAACAGGAGTGCCGACCATGGTACTAACTAGAGGTTCGTTAGGTATTAGGGGTTCCGTACTACCATCAATACTTAACTACATACAGTTAATTGGTTGGTCAGCAATAATGATTGTTGTCGGTGCTAAAGCAGCTGACCAAGTACTAACTATGCTGACAGGTACCTCAGCCTACTACGTATGGGTTGCAGTCATAGGTATAGCGCTAACTATTTGGAGCTTCCTAGGACCTGAGAAGTGGAGGTTCTTAGAGAACGTATCCGTAACTCTACTACTCATACTTTCTGCATGGCTAACCTACGTAACCCTAACTAAGTTTAACATAACTGAATTACTGACTAAGCCAGGTACTGGCGGTATGACTACTTGGTTAGGCCTAGACTTAGTTGTTGCTATGCCCATATCGTGGGTACCCCTAGTTGCTGACTACACTAGATTCGCTAAGAGCTTGGGTGGCAGCTTCTGGGGTACGTACATAGGTCACTTCATATCCTGTGCTTTATTCTACTTCATAGGCGCATTAACTAATGTGGCTGTAGGTGCTCCAGACCCTATAGCCATAATAGCTTCCTACGGTCTTGGAATACCTGCTATGCTGATAATAATATTCTCAACACTAACTACGGGCTTCTTGGACATATACTCAGCAGCTATAACATTCAAGAACATAGTACCTAAAGCTAGCGTTAAGAAGCAGATAGTATTCGTTGGTGCATTAAGCACAATAATAGCTGCACTATTCCCGACTGAGGCATATGAGTGGTTCTTACTACTTCTAGTAAGTGCTTTCGTACCACTAGCTGTAATAATGGTTCTAGACTACTTCACATCACCATACAAACCTGAAGAGCTGCTAGAGAGACATGGTAAGTACTGGTTTAGGAGAGGTATCAATATCTACGCAATGACTGTATGGGCTATATCCTTCACTTTCTGCCTACTATTAAGCATAGCTTCAATACTAGGAGTCAATATACCAGTAATAAGTGATATAGCATTGAATTACGGTACATCACTACCAACACTAGCATTAACAGCTATACTATACCTACCACTAGCTATAGCAAGAAGAAAGTAAGGATTAGTCACCTATGTCTCACGAAGTATGACAACACTGCAACCGCCGTAATTAGTGCTACAGCAATCAGTAATGGGAATACGTACGTGTTCAGTATATTAAGCATCTCGAAGGCATTCCTCGGCTTAAGTACTAACTTCTTAGCTACTGAGTGATTACCCTCATTACTAAAGATCCATACAGAGTAGTGAAGAACTCCTGAACTCTCCATGTCTGAATCTATGTGTACCTTACCAATACCTGATGCCGACGTAGCTGATACATTAAATAATACCCTACCGTCCTTCACAACCATAGGTATAATGATACGGAATGGAGTCCATGGTGTAGCATATAGTAATCCAGTGTATTTAATAAGTCCAGCATAACTACCTGAGACATCCGTAGCTACCTCTATATCCCTAATCACAGGCTCTAGAACTAACCTTAAATCACTACAGCTACTCACACCTAAATGCGATAATTCCCTAGAATCTATAATGACATGGCCAATACTTGGCAATATATCAATATACCGTACCTCAATAAGCTTATCACATGCAAGCAAGCATACCCCTAGCTTTAAGTCATACTTCACCCTTGATGGATGTATTAAGTAATCTTCTATTCTTAAGACTACACCATAACCGTTAAGGGTTACCTTATACTTATCGATGAGTGTCGAGATAGATACGTAGACTGTTAAATTACCACTTATCACTTGATTAGAAGTTACGTAGAGAGTTAACGCTACAGCTGATACAGCAATCAATATTATTGAGAGCGCTATAATGGCCTTTCTGAAACCCTTAGACATTAATTAACACCGCAAAAGTACTTGCAACTAAATTACATAAACATTTCTCATCAACTTTAATCAGAATTTTAGGTTGCCTTAGTTAAAGTTATGCATAACAAGTATTAATATTAATGGGAGTCATTAAGTACTGCTATGTTTTAAAGACCTTCATAAACCACTACTTAACCCTCAAAGAAATCACTCAATTTAGCTAATATTTATTAAAGTTTATTGAAGACTAAGTTAAACATCATAACTAAGATCGTTAAGAGTGAGACTTACGGTGGAGTCTTTACTTAGTTCTTAACCTTAGATGCTACCTCCTTCACCAGCTTCTCTACATGCTTTAATGCGGTATAGACACTCCTTTCTGTATACCAACCTTCATAGAAGCATATATGCATGCTTGCAGCATTCATTCATGCGTCATGAACCCAACCCCCGAGCTCCTCAGTTAAGACATCAACATACCTCCATAATTCACCATGACTAGCTAGCCTCTTACCCTCCCTCCAGTAGGCATAAGCTTTCACAGCAAGAGCTCCTGCACCCCATACCTTCTCAGCTGTCTGCCTTACATCACCTTTCTTAAGTTCTTCTCAAGCTTCATTAAGAAGTTCTTGAGCAACCTCAACATACTCTCTAGCTCTATCTTTAGAGTTTAAGTCCTGAGTAAGTAGTTCTACGAGGTATTCATCAATACTAACACCTAACTTCTCAACACACTCCCTCAACAACCTAGCAAGCCTACCACGAACGAGAATAGCCTGATCCAAACCGCTACCAATAAATACTACTTCAATACAAAGATAAAGTCATCGTTTCCCCTTATCACCAATTATTAGCGCAATCAAGGATTTCCTACTGAGTGAGAACTCCGTAAACGTACACTTACTTACAGTAACCTTTTAAGTATTTGAGTCTAGACATACGTACTCAATACTGTAGCCTACATACTCGCTCCAGAACGGCCTTACGTGTCCATCGCTGTAAGTAATTATTAGTTTAATGTTGACAATGTCCTCCCTACTTCCTTTAAGGATTATGTAGCCACCTCGGTCGACTTTAACTTTGTAGAGTATTTTCATCTCCATGGGTAATTTGGTACCGTTAATAAGCTCTACGTACCTCTCACCCCCTCTTGCATGGTATTGTGCGATATCATCCCTCGATACTGGTGACTCATACTCTTTAAGTATGACTATGAGCTTAGTTATGTTAAGGTCTTTAGGATTCATGAATACTACGACATGACTCTTGATCGGATCACAATCATACTCCATCATTGGTATCTTACTAGTGAGTGCTTCCTTATGGTCCGCTATTAATTCACATCGCGATGCGTTGAAACTTAACTTAACGTTAGCTGGGTAAGTAAGCTCCTCAAGAACCTTGATACCCTCCATGAAGAAAGTATTGATAGTAACTACAGTAAGTAGGGTTATTGCTGCTGCGATAATTACTATGTATATCGCTCTTTTCATATTGACTCACCTTCCCAATATACTTCCTAATATGTTTTACCTAGTTTCACTATTATAAATTGCTGATTGCAAGTGATTTACTCTGTTAGTTATAGTTTACCTTAGGTAACTAGGGTTATAAGGTGATGCATCTTGATGTAGGTTAATTAGATTTCACACGACGGTTATAGAGGGTGGAGTATTGACTGAGGACGTGCTTAAGCCTAAGAAGAGACTTGGTAGGATGCGTAGGAGCAAGAGACTGGGAATAATCGTTCCAGTAGAGGGTGGAAAAATTGCCAGTAAGGGTAAGGGTGAAACTGGAGAGTTTAAGGAGTAATAACTCCTTAGTAGTTTCTACCTTATTGAATACTGGATTTACTTCGGATGAATTAGATATCCACTTACCTAGGGATGTTGCTGAGAAACTAGGTTTATGGCCCCCACCTAGTGATGCGTCTCTGGAGGTACTTGATACGGCTGGAGGTGAAGTGTTATCCTATCTCATACCACGTGCTGTGAAACTAACAGTAATAGAGGAGGATAGGGTATCGAAGAGCATAGTGTGTAATGCTTTAATCTCTCTTCATGAACGTGAAGTACTACTCTCTGATGCAGTAATTGAGGAACTTGAAATCGAGATTCTATCACCAAAGACAGGGCTGTGGAGATTTAAGGGGGAGGATAAGGTAAGGAGGAGTAAGTAATCTCTATAATGAGTGTGTTAATTATTCGTTAGTCTTCATGATAACTAGGTATTAGAATTGTATTTATCGATATATAGGTGTTTAGGTAATTAGTTAGGGTGTGGTCCATGGGTGAGATTCCTAGAGCGTTAACAATTGCTGGTTCTGATTCGGGTGGTGGTGCAGGTATTGAGGCTGACTTAAAGACTTTCACGGCTTTAGGTGTTTATGGCATGGTTGCTATAACGTCGATAACAGCACAGAATACTTTGGAGGTTAGGCTTACCTACGACTTACCGCCAGAGGTTGTTGTTGCTCAGATTGAGGCTGTAGCTGATGATATAGGTGTTGATGCTGCTAAGACGGGGATGCTAAGTAATTCAGGAATTATCGAGGCTGTAGCTAAGACTGTCAAGAAATACGAGTTCCCACTAGTTGTTGACCCAGTAATGATAGCTAAGTCTGGTGCCCCCCTACTAAGACCTGAAGCTATGGATGCATTAATTAAGTACATGATCCCTATAGCCTACGTCATAACGCCGAACAGGTTTGAAGCTGAGAGGCTTACCGGAATGACCATAAAGTCCGTCGAGGATGCTAAGAGAGCTGCTAAGTACATTGTTGAGGAGTTAGGTGCTGAAGCAGCAATCGTTAAGGGCGGACACATAGGTGGTGATTACTCAACAGACATACTGTACTACAAGGGCACGTATAAGGAATTCACAGCACCTAGGATTAGAGATGGGTGCTACCACGGTACTGGTTGTGCGTTCTCGGCAGCAATAGCAGCTGAACTAGCTAAGGGTAAAGACTTAATTGAGGCTGTGAAAGTAGCTAAAGAATTCATAACTAAGGCGATAAGCTACGGAGTAAAGGTAGGTCATGGCCACTGCCCTGTTAATCCAGCAGCATGGGTTGACATACCAGCAAGTAAGTGGAGGGTCTATGAAAACTTGGTAAGGGCTATCAAGATTATTGAAGAACATGGTAAATTAGTGAATCCCTACATTCCCGAGGTACAAATGAATGTTGTTGAGGCATTACCTAAACCCTACTGTAATGATGTTAATGATGTTATGGGAGTCCTAGGTAGGATTGTAAGGTATAGCGATAAAGTAAAGGCTGTAGGGCCACCATCGTTTGGTGCTTCAAGACACTTAGCCAGAGCTGTGCTTAAGGCTATGGAGTATAATCCAGAAATTAGAGCTGCTCTAAACATTAAGTTCTCCGAAGAAATTATTGAGGCAGCTAAGAGGCTAGGTATGAAGGTGTCGTATTACGATAGGAGAGAGGAACCACCAGAGGTTAAGGCAAGGGAGGGGGCAACCATACCGTGGGGTATCGATGTAGCTATTAAGAGGTTAGGTGGTGAGGTACCCGACATAGTATATCATAGGGGAGACGTAGGTAAGGAACCAATGATAAACATATTTGGTAAGACATCCATAGATGTCGTCAATAAGCTGATTAAAATACTTAAGGAGTTAAGTAAGTGATTTCTACCAGCAATAGCCTTAAACTCACAGTCACCTTAAAAACGATTTAACCACAGTTCTAAATGAACAATTATATATTTGTTAGCTATATGTTAAACGTCTAAGGGTTTAAGTTATGAGAGCAAAGGTAGTTGTTAATGATTTTGATATGGGTGATGCGTACTTCATAGTAATGTCTAAGGACTTAGCTAGGAAGTTAGATGTCTGCTCGGGATGTAGGGTTACACTCATAGTTAATGATAGGAGGTTAACAGCTATTGCAGGTATCACGGACAAGTTAGAGTCTACGGTGGTAATGCCTAGATCCATGTATGAATCTCTAGGTTGCCCTAAAGAGGTTGATGTAGAGCCCTACCTCACACCACAATCAATACTCCTCATAAAGAAGAAGTTAAGAGGTGAGAAACTAAGTTATGAGGAAGTGTTTAAGATAATTAAGGATATAGTTGGTGGTGTATTAACAGACGTAGAGATTGCAGCATTCATTTCAGCACAGATGAGTATCGGTATGGATATCCAGGAAATGGTGTACCTCACTAAAGCAATGGTTGAAACAGGTAGGAAGTTACGCTTTGAGGAGCCCGTGTATGACATTCACTCAATAGGTGGGGTTCCCGGTAATTCTAAGGTATCTATGGTTGCTGTACCGATAATTGCTTCAGCAGGTGTGTTCATACCTAAGACATCGTCTAGAGCTATAACGTCACCAGCGGGTACTGCTGACACTATGGGTGTATTAGCGAGGGTTGAGTATACTGAGGAGGAAGTTCTTGAGTTAGCTAAGAAGGTTAATGGCTTCATAATATGGGGAGGTACATTAAATCTAGCACCAGCTGATGACATACTAATCAGGGTTGAACACATATTGAGGGTTGACCCTCTAGCTCAAATGATTGCCTCAATACTATCTAAGAAGTTAAGTATGGGTGTTAATTACTTACTCATAGATATACCGGTAGGTCTTGGCGCTAAGGTCGAGAATTTAGAGAAGGGTAGGGAGTTAGCATCACTGTTTACCCAGGTAGGTCAGGGTTTAGGATTAAGTATCAGATGTGCCTTAACTTATGGTAGTCAGCCTATAGGTTACGCTATAGGACCTGCACTAGAGGCTAGAGAAGCTATTGAGACATTACTAGGTAGGGGTCCTATGTCAGTTACTGAGAAAGCTGTATCTATAGCTGGCTTAGTACTTGAGATGGCTGGTGTTGCTCCTAGGGGTGCTGGTAGGGGTGTAGCTAAGGAGATATTGAGTTCAGGTAAGGCTTACCAAATGTTTAAGAGGATCGTTGAAGCTCAAGAAGGTGACCCTAACGTTAAGCCTGAGGACATACCTATAGGTAAGCATAAGGCTGAAGTTAGAGCACCAATGGATGGTTACGTAACAGGTGTCTATAACCAACCCATTACTGCAATAGCTAGAGCTACTGGAGCGCCACACGATAAGGGTGCTGGTGTTAAGCTCCACGTTAAGAAGGGTCATAAAGTTAAGAAGGGTGATGTACTTATGGAGATATACAGTAATTCGAGTGTGAGACTTAAGGAAGCTTTAAAGCTCGTTACTAAGCTTAAACCAATAACCATTGAGGGTATGCTACTAGAGACTTACCCCGAAATAATTTAGGACTTTAGTAGAATTCTTAAGCCTGCTAGTCCCTCGTAATTGGTGTGAGGTATAGCTGAGAAGGTCATAGTTACGCATACGGACCTAGATGGTGTAGCTTCAGCAGCACTAATCATTAGGAAGATAGGTAGTTACGATAGGTTATACTTCGCACAACCACATCAACTCTACGCTGTACTAGGTAAGATTCCTAATGGTTCTGAGGTATACATAGCAGACCTAGGTGTTAATCCATCAACCCTAGATAGGGTTATTGAACAGGTGAGGAGGATAATCAATTCAGGAGGTAAGGTTTACTGGTTCGATCACCACGTATGGGATGAGTCGTGGGTTAGAATGGTCAAGAATTTAGGTGTTAACTTATTTATTGATAGATCGACTTGTACTGCTGGTGTTGTTGCTAAATATTTAAACGTTAGTGGTGAAGGTGTTGATGTATTAGTTAAGGCTACATGCTCTCTAGACTTATGGAGATTTGACCACTGGCTAGGTAATTACTTAGGTAAAGTTGTTGGCTATAAGGGTGGTTCTAAGTGGAAGGAATACATTGTTAAGAAGTTAGTCAACTTTAAGGGTGTATTAGATAACGAACTCTTACAGGTGGTTGAGGAAGAGATAAGTAAGGAGTTAAAGATTATGTCTAAAGTACTTAAGAAGGCTCATGTAACTAAGTATGGAGGTCTTACAATTGCTTATTACTTTAAGAGCGATGACGAACACATAACATCGTATATAGCTCACTTATTAATGAGCAGGTTTAATGCTGACATAGCAGTAATTTGCAGAAAAGGCTCTATTAGTTTAAGAAGTAAGGCCTACAATGTTAGAGAGTTAGCTAAGGTACTTGGCGGTGGTGGACACCCAAGAGCTGCCGGAGCACCGCTAAGACCTCCATTAATCATACGTATACTATCATTCATAGGTATTAGAAGACCTCATCTAGAATGGTGTATTACTAAGGTTAAGAAAGCATTAGACGAGCTCTTGAGTAGACATTACTGAGTATTCTTTACTCATGTTACCACAGTAATAAAAACCTAGATATCACCTATATCTTGAGATTTTAAAGTATTTATAGAGGTAAATAATCCATGAGAGGAAAGAAGATAGAGAAGAAGGAGAGGAAAGCGCTTGAGAGACTTAGAAGGAAATTAACGGTTGAGAACCTATGGCTATACGTCATAGCATCACTGCTTAAGGGTCCTACCTATGCTTATGATGTAAGAAAGAGAATTAGAGAATTGTTTGGGTTTGACCCATCACCAATAACACTCTACGCTGTAGTGTATAGGTTAAGGAGGGATGGGTTCATTAAGGTAATATCTGAACAGCCTAAGACATACGGTGTCACTGAAGAGGGTATTAAGACATTGAAGGAAGCCTTGAAAATTATTGAGGAAAATGTTGATAAATTGAAGAAGTTATTAGAGGGTAAGTAATTATTGCTTATTGCGGGCTTAGACTTAGCTGCTAAGGAAGGTAGGTGTTCAGGATTCGCTATAATCCGTACTAGTGAGCCTAAATCTAAGCTAATACTTCTTAAATGTCTATCAACAGATGACGAAATAGTAGATAGTATCATTAAGTACGGCATTAGCTTAGTAGCTATAGACGCACCAATAACTCCTAAACCAGTAATGAGAGAAGTCGATAGAGTTATGATTAAGTCCGGGTTTAAAGTATTTCCACCCAGTTTTTCCTGGATGAAGAAGTTAACACAGAGAGCTTTCAAACTATACCTAACGTTGAGAAGTCGCGGTGTTAAAGTTATTGAGACACATCCTAAGAGTGCATTAACTTCATCAAGAATCAGCAACGTAGGTAAGCTATGTAACGTACTAGGTATTGATATAGAAGGTTATGAAGAAATAATCAATAGGAATAAAGACTTAAGAGATGCCCTAATATCAGCATTAGTTGCTTACTGCTATGTAATGAACACTTGTGTTAAAGTCGTTAAGGCATGCGATGGTGAGATATACTTAATCAAGGAGCTAACGATATCGACTAACGAGTAGAATAGTTAATTAGCATAGGCTTAAGATTTAGTTAGTGACTAAGATGAAGCTAGGATTCTTTCCTGAAATGTTAATAAATAAGGACATACTTCATGAAACTATCATAGCGCTAGTGCTTCTCGCATACGTTCTGTGCGTAGTTTACGGTATTAAATTTCTTTACGTATTTCTACGTAGTAGGGGGCTTCCTCATAACGTGGTTGTTTACTATAATAGGAAACTCATTCACATATTAAGTGGTGGTGTTATAGCTCTATTAGTACCGAGCTTATTTAGTGGTGCAGCCATACTGTTAGTTATGGCGTTAATATTAGCATTAATGACTTACTTACCTCATAGGAGAGGTAAGTTAATGTATTGGTTTCAGGTTGAGGAAAACATGTATGAAGTTAACTTCTGCATTATGTGGGGAATCGTAATAACTATATCATGGCTCATCTTTAAAGATCCCATTTATGGTGTTATACCTTTATCGTTCATGTCATTCGGTGATGCAGTAACAGGTATTGTTAGGAATATGTTGTTCGGTAGAAGAACTAAGCACTGGATCGGTAATGTAGCCATGCTCACAGTATCGCTACCTATAGGTGCTTACTTTGCTGGTATTGCAGGATTGATAGCTGGGCTTGTAGCGTCGATTATTGAGAGGTTTGAATGGAAACCAATAGATGATAATGTATTGATAAGTTCAGTAAGCTTCATAATCTTATTCATATTTGGATTAATGGGTTACCTATAATGAAGTCATTTAGTTAGATCTCATTTTCACTAGGTATGTAAGTTATAACTACTCCTTGAACCTTACTTGCCCACCATCTTAAGTACTCCTGTATTGATGCTCTCTCTGTTGGACTTATGTTGAACTTCTTCTTAGTCCATTTAATCTCGTTCTCTGTGATCTTACCCTCACCTTTACCTGCTGCTAATCTTATGAATGCCTCAACCTCCGCTAATGAGTACCACTTAGTTATATCCACGATCTCATCTATGAGTTCATCACTTATCCTTATCTTGTATCTATTCACATGCTTAAGTATGGCTTTCCTTCTCATCCTTCTATCGGGGTAACCAAGTACAATCATTACGTCAATTCTTCCAGGTCTAAGTATTGCTGGGTCTATGAGGTCAGGATTATTAGCAGTTAATATAGTGAATGGTCTATCAGGCCTCTGTAAGTGGTAAAGAACAGTTGATATCTCACTAATGTGTGCTTCATGTATCGTGTACTTTCTTGACGATATGAATTCCGCGTCATCAATTACTAATGCAATCTCTTTTCTCCTCCTAATCACCTGCTGGAATATAGCATTAAGCATCTTCTCAGTAGCTCCATACCACATTGACCTATACGTTTGCGGTCTTAACTCAACAATCTTAAGTCCTAAAGCATCAGCTAGTGCCTCAGCCATTACTGACTTACCAACACCTGGCGGCCCTGTAATGAAGGCGCCCTTAGCTGCGAAAGGCAATCCTTTCCTTATAGGGTTAATAATCACAACCTTGATATCCTCAATGACTCTATCAGGTAAGTCCTCAAGCTTCCACTCAGGTAGTCTTACAGGTATCTTAACCTCCTTATACTCACTACCATCAGATATTACTGCCTTAATCTCTTCAACACCGTAGGCTCTACTATTGAGGATTATCACTGAGAGTACTGGATATAGCCTCATAGACTCTATAATTCCTGCATACCTAATTCCTGAGTAGTTAATTCTAGACTTGATTTCATCCCATAACACCTTAGCTAATTTACCTGATAACCTCTTCAATGATTTAGTATTGACGTCAGGGTTAAACGTTATTATTATCGGTCTAACACCAGCCGATAACCACTCAGCACCTTTACTAAAGGTTACTGAAGCAGCTATTAGTTTCGGATTCTTAAATCCCTTAACAGTCATTATAGCTACACTATAGTCTGGATTCTTAGACACTACCTTAGCTATTAGGTTAGTAGATAAGATCATAGGTATGAATGCTAAGTCACTATCCCTAATCTTATTCCTCACCTTAATCCTTAATAGAAACCTATACTTAAGATCATCCACATCCTTAAACTCATCCCTAAACTTACTCATTGTTGCAAGTAGCCTGTAACCTACGTATGAATCCCTAGGCTTAACAAATGCTATATAGAGTGTCCTAACATTTCTGTATAAGTTACTCCATAGTACTTTAACATCAGCTAGTATCCTCTCCACCTCACTACCCGCAATAATGCTGTTACTGAAAAATTAAAGGTGTCACTCAATATTTAGGAACAAGAACAAATCACACAGCAATGACGGTTTAAATAAGCGTACATATGAGTAGTACATACTTCTAAAGTAAGACTTCAAACACTAATGATCTTAATAACATACTCACTATCCTACTTATTATAGCAACAGGTGAGAATTAAGAAGAGTATCTCTAAGTACTTCTGGTCAAGTAGTATTGGTAGGTAGTGAGCTATGGAATTTCCAAGTATGTTGTGGGGATATCGATGAATGGGTTGAATACATTTAAACATGTAATTATGATTACACTCTGTTTTCTAATGATAGTAATTACATCACTTAAGCACGTGTGGTCAGTCTTCATTCCCTTCGTTGAGTCTGAATTCCTAGTAAGTAGGTCCGTAAGTGTATTACCCTTTAGCTTACTAAACATAGCCAATATCATCGGTTTCTTAAGTACTAATTACCTTAAGGTAACCCTAGGTATTAGGAGACTCCTCACAATTACGGGAATACTCATGACTCTTGGTCTATTATTAGCTGCATTATCACCGAACATTGCTTTATTAATAATTTCTTACGCATTCATTTACGGTCTAGGAAATTCCTTCGCTTACGTCATAGCTGTCTCATTAAGTGTTAAGCAGTTTAGTCAAAAGAGGGGTGTAGGTGTCATCACAGGTGTTATTGTTAGTGCGTATAGCTTAGGTATACTTGTTTTATCTCCCTTGACTACTTACTTAATACAGTACTTTGGTAATTGGAGAACACCTTTAGTGATATATTCAATTTGCGCTGCAATTATCATGTCATTTTCAACTGTGTTACTTAGCGAATTCTCTGAGACACCCATAAACATTAGTAGCGGATTTCTAGAGATTCTCAAATCTAAGGAATATGTGTTAATTGCTTTAGTACTCTTTCTAACAACATTATTTGACGGGCTAATAGCGGGTAACTTAATTCCTCTAATTAGAGAAGTAACAGGTGCTGATCCTATGATGGCGTCCATAATTATGAGCATATATTCATTAACCGCAATCGTTAGTAGAATAGCTATAGGTGCGATTAGCGAGTATTTAGGAATAGCAAGGACTTTAATCATAATCTATAGCTTAGTCGTAATTAATGCGTTACTCTTTAGATTCTATGTCACAATTCCTCTCATCACTATTGGTGTTTCATTCTCAGCAATACTTTTTAGTGCCAATGTCACACTTGCACCCCTCATTGCTACTCAAGTATGGGGTAAGGAAAGACTTGAAGCAGCTTATAGTTTACTCCTTACAGCATTAGTGTGTGGAGTTCTTGTAGGACCCCTAATTGGCGGTATTTCAAGAGATCTAACAGGTAGTTACTATCCTGGAATATACATAGCAGCGGTATTGCTCCTATTCGGTATAGCAATTCTAAGTAGGGTTACTAAATACATTCAGTAAGAAGTAGAGCACCTTTACTACAGCTTAAGGTGAGGTGAGTAAATCCTTAGAGCACTAAGCTTAATAATAAGTAATTACTTAGTATGTATTGACGTTAGGGGTTAAGGGTAACGATATGGAGCTTGATGACATAACGAGAAAGTACTATAGGAGACTACACATACTACCTCGAACTAATGTCCTAATAATCACTTACGCCTTATTGATAGTTATCCTCAGCTTAGTTAATAGCGATAACATTCTAAGTCTTAACTCAGTAATTGCTAACTTACTTAATTACTCCATAATAGGCTTACTACTGCCGATACTATACTCTATACTAGCTATCTCAAGGCTTTTCAATTTGAAGAGAGTTATTGGACTCTCATTAGCTGTTATGATTGCTTCATTACCTGCCGAGGTAATATTCTATAGATTGGTAGGACTTAGAGGTACAGGTATAGTAGCTATTAGTGGCTTCATATTCATAATATTAAGCGTGTTCATAAGCCCCATAGTTGCTGTACCATTAGCTACGTTACCAACACTTACAGTATTCTACGTGATAAATGGGTTTATTATGGAGTCTTTTAGAGGTAACTTAATACTTACAGCATTAACGATACAGATGATATCCATCACTGTAGGTCTTACATATATTGTGTTCCTAGAGAACTTAGGTAAGGATTACGGTTACTCACCGATACGTATTATGAGGGCATTCATTAATACATGGTTAACGGGTAACCCGTTAAGACTAGAGAATGAGTTTGGAAAGTACACAATGATAGACGATCTTAAAGTTAAGGTAATAATGATTGAGAGAGAAGGTGCTGAAGACATAGCACTAATATTCCCAACACTACATTATGGACCATTTAGAAATGTCGGCTCAGCTAGATTCATATACCATTTACAATCACTACTTGAACCGAGAATTAAACCATTCATATTTCATACACCAGGTTCTCATGAACATAATCTCGTTAGTTCAGATGATTCTGAAAGAATTGCTAAGTTAATTCATAATGCAATAAATGATACTTACAAGTATGAGTGTAAGTTAAATATGTGTAAGCCTTATAGAGTTAAGTTAAGTAATGGTTGGGAGTCATTCACGCTTAACGGTCCTACATTCATAGCTTTATTCTTAGTGAATAAACGCATAGGTAATGATGACCTTCCATATGAGTTATGGAATTTAATTGAATCCACGGGAGGAGATAAGAAGGAGTTGTTGGTTAAGGCAGTAGCGGATTCACACTCATTTAAGGGTCCTAAGGTTAGTGATGTTAGTGAGGTTAAAGATTTAGTATTTGAAGTAATGAGGAATCACTCCTGTAGTAAAGGTGAGGAGTTCTACGTAGGTTATGGTGAGGGCATAGCATCAATTAGTGAATGTAGGGGATTATGTGATGGTTTAGTAAGAGCATTAACTATAAGATTTAATGACGGATCTAGATATGCTTTAGTATACATATACGGTAATAACATGGATGGTAGGTTTAGAAGGAAATTAGAGAAGCTGATAGGGAGTTTCGGTATTATAGATGCAGAAATAATAACTCCTGATGATCATAGTTGTGCAGCTTCGATTAGGGAGAGTCCTTATGATATTGTTAGTGAGTGTAGATCTTTGGTTAATGCTGTAAGGGAAGCATTAACTAGTGCTATAAATAATGAGGTAAGAGCTAAGTATTCAACACTTGAGGTAGTGATTAAGAATGTTAAATTTGTTGGTCATAAAATATTTGATATAGCCTATAGCGTTCAAGGAGTTGCTAGAGTTGCTGAACGTATGTTGATACTGGCCTTAGCACTACTTAACATGTTACCTATACTCTTTCTATTCATTAGGTAAGGTAAGTAGAAAAGTTTGTAACAGTACGTATTTTTGGAGATTGAGTGTGTATAAGAGTGACTACATACTAATTAAGGACCCACTACATGGATACATTAAGGTATATCCTCATGAGAAGTGCGTAATAGATTCACCAGCATTTCAGAGGTTAAGAAGGATTAAGCAATTACCAGCAGCTCAATACGTATACCCTGGAGCAGTACATACTAGGTTCTCACACTCATTAGGTGTTATGCATGTTGCTGGAGAATTTGCTGAATTCGTTTACTCTAGATTAGATATTGAGAGATCAGAGTTGGAGAGGCTAGTAATGACTGCTAGACTCATAGGGTTACTCCATGATATAGGTCACGGACCTTTCTCCCATACATTTGAGGACTACATATTAATGAAGTATGGTGTTAACCATGAAGTCATGGGTGGTAAAATAATTAGGGAGTCACCAGAGTTAAGTCAATGCTTCGATAAGTATATAGAGAAGGAGTACTCATTAAGCGCTGAAGTTATGAGTAAAATAATTGAGGCCCCGACAATAGAGTTTTGGCCATTAACATCGCACATAAGTAATGATGTAACAGAGAGAACTCTGTATTACATCATTAAGGGGCCGTATAGTGCTGACTTAATAGATTATATACTTAGGGATTCACTATACACAGGAGCTAATTATGGTTTAGGACTTGATTGGACTAGATTACTCCATAACTCTATCGCTAAGGGTGACAATATATACTTAGAATATAAGGCTAAAGATGTACTTGATCACTTACTAATAGCTAGACTGTACATGTTCAAGACCGTATACTTCCATAAGACAGCTAGAGCTTTTGATAAGGTCATGGGTGACTTACTCATTAGAGTTGATGACATATTAAACTTTAGTGAAGCCATAAGTGATGTTGGTAAGTACATAATGCTTGACGATGATTACGTACTTTCACATCCGGATGTGAGAAGTACGGAGGAAGCTAAGTACCTACTTAATAGGTTAGTTCCTTACAAGGTCATATATGAGTCCATGGAGCCAGTACAGGGTAGTATGTCAGCTCTCGTCAGGCTAGTCAAGAGGGTTGCTGAGGAAAACTTGATCATGAAGCTTAAGGAATTAGGTGCTAACATAGACTCATCAGCTATATTTGTTGATACACCTAAGCTACCGACAAACCCCATGTTCGAAGATGCTGAGATAGGGTTTGTAATGCCTGATGGAGTTATTGAGAGGAGGTCAGTTAGGGATACAGCTATAGGGTTAATGCCTAAGGAGATAGCATTCTTTAGGGTTTACCTACATGTTAAGTACTCTAAATTCATTGATGTCGCTAAGAAGTTAGCTTCAAGAATATTTAAGGGTAGTGAGTTAAGGTCTTTCTACTAATACCTTAACACCCTCAACACCTAATCTAGTCTTTAAAGTTAGTGTTGCATATAACTTCATAGCGACCTCAACCTCCTCTTGCTTACCAGGTGTTAACGCTATAACGCAACCACCACCACCAGCACCTGTTAGTTTAGATCCTAGAGCTCCAGCATTTCTAGCAGCGTAGACTAGTTCATTGAGCTTCCTATTGGATACACCTAACGCGTCTAGTAATCCGTGGTTGATATTCATAAGCTCACCTAGTGTTACTAAGTCATTATTGATTAGTGCCTTCTCAGCTCTAAGTGTTACCTCACCGATAACCCTCATGATCTCGTCAATGATGGCACCATACCTTTCTCTCAACTCCTTAACCTTATTAACTAAGTCCTTAGTTGTAGCCTCCCTCTCTACATAACCTATAACGAAGGGTAGTGACTCATCAACCCTTACCTTACTAATCTCATACTTACCACCCTTACCAACAATCTTTAGAAAGCCGCCATAGGAGGTTATCGACGTATCCATTGGTGAGGCAATACCTTGAACTTCCTTCTCGACCTGCCATCCAAGTCTAGCGATCTCCTCCTTACTTAACTCATGACCTAATACCTTAGCGTATGCTGCTATAGTAGCTACTGATACAGCAGCTGACGTACCTAAACCAGCACCTACAGGCATTTCAGAGGTTACTTCAAGATTAACACCCTTACGAGTACCTAAGTATCTTGAGGTAATTTCTAGTGCCTTCTCTATGTAAGCTATGGCTGATAGTGTCTTACCGTAATCTGTCTCAACAATGACTTCACCGTGCCTATAAGTAACTATGACTCCAGGGATTCTTAAGTCCTTAGCATATATCTTGACCTCGTTATCACTCCTAGCCTCAGCTCTAACGTAGACTCTCCTATCAATACTACTAACAATTGCTGGGTAACCATAAACTATTGCATGCTCACCAAATAGCGTTATCTTACCTGGAGCTGAAGCAATAACTCTCAATGCTGGAAACCCGAATAATATATTAAACAAGGATATAATTATTAATCATGATTTAATTCCTTCTAAGACCATAACTACATGCATCTTGATTGAACACACTTATAATAGGCATATCATGTCATTCAATTTGTATTTTTATGTCTTGTAACGTAGATATTCATGGGTGTTGGGTGAGGTAATGACAAAGGAGTTAATAGTTAGTGCTGCTAGGAGAGCTGGTATTTCAGCTAAGGATATCGAGATGTTGAGTAAGGAGGCCATTAAGTTACTTAAGAGTAGAGGTATTGAGAAGCCTACAGATGATCAATTCCTTGATGCTTTAGAACATGTAGCAATGATTTGGT
>Ga0190367_1000900_pt1 | contig 19025 bp, 19 predicted proteins | sample 4872181011_MG_FD_171838 | JGI IMG/M metagenome (GOLD analysis project Ga0190367, IMG submission 171838) | Hydrothermal vent microbial mat bacterial communities from Southern Trench, Guaymas Basin, Mexico - 4872-18-10-11_MG | ecosystem: Environmental > Aquatic > Marine > Hydrothermal vents >...
ACTTGATCCTCACGGCGATTTAGCCTATGAAGTATTAAAGATTATTCCTGAAGATAGAATAGAGGACCTAGTCTATTTTGACCCATTAACTGCTTTCGAAAAGAAATATGGACGTGTCGTTAAAATCAACTTTCTTGAATGGAAGACACCATGGGAGAAAGGGCGTATAGCAGAAGACTTTGTCACAGCCCTCAAGAGGCTTTTTGGTACATCGTGGGGTCCTAGATTAGAGCATATTCTTAGGAATTGCGTTTTAACCCTTGTAGATCAGCCTCCAGGATCTGTATCAGTACTAGACCTATACAATATACTAGTAGATGAGAATAGGAGGGAGGAACTTGTAGCTAACGTTAGAGATCCCATAGTTAAATCATTCTGGGATTCAGAATTCCCCAAACTACCAAAAGAGGCTCTATCATCTGTTATAAATAAGCTTTCACCAATAGTTACCTCGAGAGTTCTAAGGCCCATATTCTCAGCTAAGGTCTCAACAGTCAACCTTAGAGAAGTTATGGATAAAGGGAGAATACTCGTAATTAACCTTGGTGAGTATAGGGTTTCAGGTAATCTACAGGCATTCCTTGGAACATTACTTGTTGGTAAGTTGTTTACAGCCGCAGTTCAAAGAGAAGAGCTTAGCCCAGAGCTTAGAACGCCATTCTTCGTAATTGTTGATGAGGCCCATAACTTTATCACACCCATTATAACTAAGGTTCTTGCTGAAACCCGTAAGTATAAGGTCTTCTTGATACTAGCTACTCAGTATCCACAGCAGCTACCCAAGAGTATTAGGACTGCGGTCTACGAGAATGCTGGTAACCTTATTGTCTTCAGGGTTGGTAAAGAGACTGCTAAAGAGCTCAAGAAACTCTTCGAACCACATCTCACCGAAGCAGACCTGGTTAATACTGCTAATTACTGGCATGTTACGAGAGTAGCTATTGGCGGGAAAATTACCAGACCATTCCATTTAAAGAACATCTACATACCAGTTGAGTTAAAGGGATCTAACCCATTCACCGATGACCCTGTAATCTCATCTAGGATTAAGAGATCCCTAGAAAGGTATGGTGCAGGAGCAGAAGAGGAGGCTCCAAGATATCATATCCCAGTATCACCATTAGAATGGAGGATAATACTGAAGCTTAGGGAAGGCGAGATACCGCTAAGAATGCTCGACCCCGATATAGTGGAGTTCCTTTACGAGAAAGGTTATGTTGAGAAGGTTAAGAGAGGTAGGATTCATGTTGTTAGGCTTAGTAGTGTAGGTAGGCAGCTGGTAACATTTAATCCTGCAGGCAGTCCACTACACAAGAAGCTCATACTAGAATATGTTAAGAGACTCCTAGATGAGGGATACTATGTTATTGTTGATGAGGAGGGTGCTGAAGCAGTACCCGATATAGTTGCTTTCAAACCTAAGGATGATGAGTCTTGGAGTGACAAGCTAGTATGTTGTGAGGTTGAAGCTTACCCCGATAAGTCCCTAACTTTAAAGAAGCTTGAGAAGTTCTCTAAGAAGGCGGAAGCATGCGGCTGCTGTAAACTTGTAATAGTTGTTCCCGAGAAACACGTTAAACTCGTTGAGGATAGGGTGAAAAGGCTAACTCGTAGTGTCCCTTGTGAAGTCCGTGGTGTAAGTGTTGAGCTAAGCTTCCTTGATTGGCTTAGTGATATGATTAAACGTTATGGTGTCAATGGGGTTCCCGGAGTCATAGTTAAGGATGATAAACTATACATTACCAGAGAGGCTATAGATGCATACGCCGGTGCCTCAGGTAAGCTCCTTACCTTAGAGGATGTCGCCGGCGAGGTTGTCGGCCGCTACTGTACTGTAAGGGTTGGAGGGAGAGTTGTAAGGGCTGTTGAGGTAGACCCTGGGAAGCTTGGTATTGTGCAAGGAGATTCATAAATGCCGCGAGGGTATCTTCCAGGAACTTAACCCTCCTCCTCAACTCCTCTATCTCACGATCTGGACCCGGAATCTTCGGGTTTCTCCCCTCAGCTATTGCTGTAAGAATCTCCCTAACATACTCCGAAGTATTCAAGCCCCTAGCCTTAGCCTGCTCCTCAAGCCTAGCCTTAACATAATCACTAATCCTAATCGAGAGGAAACCCGTAACACCCACCCAAATACGTGTGTTACGGGAAACCAGTAGATACTCTACCATGCGTTACAGCCCGTAACACAGGAGACCATAAACTGTAACACATGAAACCACATCAACCGTAACATATCAGCAATAACCCACCGTAACACCATCAAACCGTAACACAACATAACACGCCACGTAACACAGTACTAACCAACACCTGCTCTTATTTCTTTTTGTGTTATTTATGTGTTATGTTTCTATTCTTTTTCATTTTGGATTCCCTTTTGTTCTGTTTTTCCAGAATGGTTCATAGGGGTATGTGTTTTGCTGTTGCTACTGTTGCACGTCTTAATATTTACAGTAGTCTTAATATTTATGGAGGGCTATGCTTTATTTAGAGGTTGAGAGATGATGACTAAACCTCTTACCAGAAGCCTTATCCGTAGGGAGCTGATTAGACTTGGCAAGGTGTCGTTCGGGAATAGTTACTGGTTTAAACATAGTAAAGGCATTAGAATGAAGATACATAGACTAAGGAAGGAGCTACGGAGTAAAGGGTACTCAGGAGAGGATATAAAGAGGTATGTAGAAGACCTCCTCAGGAAAGAGAATGAAAGGATCTACAGGAAGGTAATTAAGATACTAACTGAACTCCTATATAATCTTACTCAAGGCAGAGAATATCGTATACGTCTTAATGAGATCCCGTACTACAAGAAATGGTATTTGGAGAAGTACCTGGACTTTCTAATTCATAAAGGCATGGTCAAGGCCATATATGTCGGGCCATCACCTAAGGACATGAAGGCTAAGGAGTGTAGAAATGTTCACTCTATCGATAAAGACCCATGGGATAGGAACCGCTATAAAAGTGGAGCTTTAAAGATATGGCTCTTCTACACAACAGGTAATAAGCGCCTTAGGGAGAAGAGGTTAAAGTGTTGGGCACCTTATATAGTGATTGACTTTTCTCCATTAATAACAAACCTTTCTTCAAATTAAACATTTTTTATCACGCTAAGAACATAATCTAATATCATTTGAATTGCTGCAACTAGATGAGATTTCTATACTCTCTTTTGGCTAGAGGTTGTATAGTAGGAAATGCTATAATGGTTAATGATTGTATTACTTTTCTAAGTTTATTCTGTTACATATTACAAAGCCATTATTATGATGGTTTAGCAACCGCTCTGTTTGAGATATGATTTTAAACTTTGATATTATACTCGCTCTCCAAATCAAAGTATGACTAAGAATTTCTATTCCTTGTTGTACTGCATTTTATAAGAGCTCCCAGTATAATGGACGTAGGTAGTTCCGGTGAGGAGGGGGTGTGCCCTCACGGCAGCCCCTGTTGATGTTAGAGGTGAAATCCGCAGACTACTAATATACCTTAAGAGGAAAGCCCGTGAGAAACTACCAAAAGAGTGCTATGAGAAAGTTAAGGCGCTTATAGAGGATTTAGAGGCTAAACTAGATGAATACGACTATGATGAGGCGCTAAGAAGATGGGAGTAAGTAGGCATATGAAATAACCATGTTTAAAATGGATTACTCCTTATCATTAATCTTTTTGCTCATAATAGGATTGTTCAAACTATACTTTTATAGCCTTACAACATTCCATTCTATAGGTAACATTGATATTTAACATTAACATATTATCGTCACGTGGTCAGAGATGCCTATCTTATATACTCATAACATAATGTATGGCAAAGTGAGATATCGTAGGTATTCTTATAGTTCACCAATATACGTAAATATGTTTCATATAGCCATAGATGATCTTTTACAAGCAATTCCATCATTAAGCGCCGGGGATACGTTAGAAGGCTATATTATTGCTGTTCATGATGAGAGGAGAATACCAAAGTATATGCCCAAACCTCCAATAAAAATTAGCAAACTTGTTCAAGAGTACGAGAAGAGTAATGGGTCGTGGGGGCTGTGTTTAGCCTTCCCAGAAAAGGAAATACTAGAGACAATTAATGCTACTCAAGGTTACTATGTTACCTTCATATTTACACTAGTTGATTTTTACAAAGGAGGCGCAGGGAAAGTAGTATTATTCCCACGCGAGTTCAAGCTGATATTAGAACATGATGAAATAAACTTGAGAATTTACAATACTTTATCTAGAATTAGCAAACATGTACTAACTATGGTTTTTGATGATCCAATATTAAATAAGGCAGTTGAATACGTGTTAGATGCTTATCTACGGTACTTAAACGATGACCTTGAAGGAACTAGAATGAGTCTTCGTAATGCCATTCAGATAATTCGTGATGATATTTTAGATAATGTAGAGAGAATAGAGGGCATAGAGGAATTAGCTAAAAAAGTTAAAAGAATTGTTAAAGAATTATATGGCATGTCTTGCTTTGGAGGTCCTCATCCAGGACCCTTGCCTAGAATTTCAACGGAGTTTTTGTTAGTAGTTGTACCAGAATTAATAAACTATGTTGCCATATTAAGGCAGAGAAGTGCTCTCTCATAATCCTTATTTACCTAATATCATTGTTACATAAGATGCATAGTTCTGCCTCATCATATGTTCTTTTTAGGTCTTCTAGCCATATTCCTAGGTATCCTTGTTGTAGTATTTTGAAGTCTTTTGGTGATATCCTACCCTGATAGATGTTTACGTATAGTGGTGGAACTCTCCTAGAGGTCATGTATGTTGTGAAGAACCTTCTTAAAGCGTAAAGCGAGAACCTTCTGCCAAGAGCTTCATCCATCGCCTTATATATTTCTTTTCTAATATGTTTAGGTTTAAATGGGAATAATTTCTCCCTTAATTTTTCAGCTTTATCTCCTAGAAGGTTTCTCGCTCGGCTAATGTTGATGCTTAGCCATGTCTCTCTATATGGTAGGTATACTTTCTCTAGGTATTCTCTCGTCTTCTCTGAGAAGAATGATATGTACGCCTTCTTAGTTACACGTAGCATTGAAAGGTCCTCACAGGGCGTTAGCATTCTAGCTTTAAGCTTAAGCCATGAGAGCTTCGCCTTATAGAGTTCTCCAGGCCTTAGACCTGTCTCAGCTAGTAACACGTAATATGCTTTCGCCGGAGGCCACATTATAGCCTTTGCAACGGCCTGGACCTCTTCTAGTGTTGGTGCTTCAGCGAAGGGTCTCTCTGGCGGCTTAACAGTCTTAAATGAAGAGTATAATACTTGATCCCTGATAACCTCCTTAATGAATAGTTTTAGAGGCTTACTTATATGGCATGCTACGTAGGGTCCATGCTCCACTTTAACCTTGTCCATGTACTCTCTTAGAATGCTTGGTGATATCTTCCAGTTTAGCTCTGCAAGAGCTCTCCTAAGGTACCTCAGGTAGTCATCCCTAGTCTTCTTACTCCTACTCCTCATTATCCTCTCGAACTTCCTTAGATGACCCTCCATAACGTAGTATGTGTGTGCTTCATCTAGATCCTTCTCCTCGTATGTTTTTAACACTCCACGTAGGAAAGCTCTAAGCTCCTTATCCATTGCCAGAAGGTTTACTAGTGTGGCTTTCTCGAGTTCTGATAGTTTCTGACCCCTCCTTATGACTATGTAGTCTCCTTCACCAATCAATACTCTGAGCTCGTCTGGTGAAAGATACTTACATACAAGGATTAATAGTTGGTCTGAAACCTTACGTTTACCACTCTTAACCATATTTATCAATGAACTAGATACACCAATATCCCTAGGCCTTACACCCTTAGAGAGAACATACTCTAATACTCTTAGTCTAACATCATCTGATATGCCTCTTGCTTCCTCGGGAGTTAAAACAACCATGGAGCCCGGGCACCCCCGAGAGAGTATTCCAGATTAATATAGGGCAGGACACCGACCAGTAGGGGTCGGAGAATTAGATTAGAACACCGACCTACAAGTGGTCGGAACCAAATAATTGGAATAATTATAGAATTGATTATGAAACTAACTCTTGTTATATAACAACTATAATACACTGTTATATAACAGGTGATGGTAATGTAGCTTATGGTGTGAAGTAGGCCTATTTCACTATTGTCAATTGTTAGAATATGTGTGGCGGGCCCGCGGGGATTTGAACCCCGGACCTCCGGCTCCGGAGGCCGGCACCCTATCCAGGCTAGGCTACGGGCCCATTTCCCATGTTATATTATGTTACTTTTATGCACTTTATAAGTATTGATGAATTATTATTGAGGATGCCACATGGTAAGGGGTAATATGGGTTATAAAATAGCGTTCTTAGCAGGCTTAATTGAGGGAGATGGTAACCTATATGTATACCCTAATTATCGTCGTAGATACATGAGGATTTATACTCCTGATTTAAGCGAGATCTTATGGATAGTAAAGACGTCTAAAGAAATTTTTGATAAGTTTCCGATTATAGGTTTGGATAGGCCACGTGGTAATAAAAAGCTATATGTATTTAGACTAGAATTTCATGATAATGATAGCTACCAACTTTTTAGTAAGATCAACATAGTAGAAATGTCCGAATTTGACTATTAAGTTATTTGTCGGGTATTATCTATGCTGAAGGACATATTAAGCTTAAGAGGATAAATGGTAGAATTCTTTTTGATTCCTTAGAGATAGAGATGAAGAAGTAGTCTTCTATTGAGTCACTTATAAAAGCATGTCGATTACTCGATATCCCCTTAAAGTCATATAATAGGTTGAAGAGAAAACATAAAGTATACTACATAAGGAATCGCTATTTAGTTGAAAAGATAATGGATATTGCTCATCTTAATTGGAAGTGGGTTAAATTACCTGCATCTTTAAACAAAATAGATTTTTGCACATATGCTCTCACTAAACTATATGACCATGTTATCTTAAATCATATCATTGGAAAGTTTTTCTCAAAACAGTCCCTAACGAATAAAGAGATATCGATACTTAAGAAGTTGATTAACATAAAGTCTCTATCAAGAACTGGAACTAGAGCTAGCATTCTCTATACTTCACCGATAAACTCTATTGAGGAGGTCGTGGATCTAATAAAAAGTCTACAACATAAAGATTATATTATTGACTATATGCGTTGTTTACAAAACAATGAATTATCTTTCTTTTATAAACATTGTTTTAAACAATATGTAAGAGTCAATTTTGAATACGAAATCAAATGATTATTATTCCAGGCTAGGCTACGGGCCCTCATTTTACTGATAAGATGTTTTATCCTGTTCTGGGAATTGTGGGTTTACTGTTGTGAGGATGATGTTTTGTTTCTTTTTCTTCTTTGTATTTATGTTGTTATATTATCGTTATATTATCTCTTTTATTGTGGGGAATTTTTCTTTGAGTTCCTCTATTGTTGGGTAGTGTCGTGCTCCAAAGCCCATACAGTTGTAGGCTCCCATGGCATTAGCTATTATTGCTGCTTTTGTTAGGGGCAGGTTTTTTAGTATTCCATAGATTAATCCTGCATTGAAGGCGTCTCCTGCACCTGTTGTATCTACTACTTTCACTTTAAATGCTGGTACCTCTACTACTCTATTGTTTTCGGCTATCAGGCATCCCTTACCGCCTAGTTTGACTATGGCGGCTTTAGAGTCTAAAGTTCGAGTTAATATTAGGGGTATTTGTTTATTGAATTCTCTTAGTCCTAATGCTAATGTCGCTTCTTTCTCATTCATTAGTAGGTAATCTACTAAGCCCTTCACTTTTTTAAGCAAGCTTGGCCTCTCATATACTATGCCTTCTAAATCTAAGCTTGTTGTACAATCGTTTACTTTAGCCTCTTTAAGCAGTCTTAATGCCCCCTCCCCATAGTCTTCATTTAGAAAGGTATAACCAGATACATGAAGATGCCTAGTATTCTTAATTAATTCTAAATCCTCATCATCTACTATGATTTTACTATTAGCTCCTCTATATCCTATTATTGTTCTCTCCCCTGAAGGCTCAACAAATATGATCATTAGCCCCGTAGATACATTAGCTAATCTTCTAACTCTACTGGTATCTACTCCTATCCTGTTAAGCTCTCTTAAGGCCTCAAAGCCAAGGACATCCTCTCCTACAGCTCCTATGAGAGCTACTTTTATGTTGAGTGTTGATAGTGCAGTTGCAATATTACCTCCAACACCACCATGCATTATCCTTATACTCTCTGCTGTTAACGGTATTCCTCTCTCTGGTAGTCTACGTGTATACACCATTACATCTATGTTTATGTCCCCGTAGACTACTACATCAATAGCTCCTCGCACCTAGTCTCCTCCTAATCTCCTTAACTACAGACATGAGCTTCCTTACTCTCTTAGGGTCTACAGGATTCTGTGTTAACCCTTTAACCTTGAAGTATGTTCCCACGATTGCTCCATCAGCATATTCGAATAATGCTTTAACGTTTTCTGGTGTTACACCACTACCAATGAGTACTGGTGTTTCTGGAGTAACCCTCTTAACCCTCTTGACAAGCTCTACTTCAGGTGCTAACCCCGTCATCCTCCCTGTGACTATAAGTGCATCGGCTAGGTAAAAGTCACACCAGATAGCGTGGATTTCGGGGGTTATTCCAGGGAAGACTACTGCATGCTTCTTATAGACATCAGCAAAGAACTTTATATCCTCAGCATATAATAGCTTCCTAAGCCTCATAAGTTCAGCAGCATTACCGTGATCAAGCTCGCCAGTATCCCATAAAAGAGCGCCAGTGTAAACACATACTCTGATAAACTTTGCTCCAGCAGCCTTGGCTATACCTAGGGCAACTCTACCACCATTATGAATAACTGTTATGCCGACAGGGACATTGACGTTTTTAATGACCTCCCTAGCCGCTACGGCGTGAGCAGCAATCTCCTCTGGCGGAACATTCCTACCGACAAAGTATGGTAGATCCCACATATTCTCAACAATAAGACCGTCAACACCACCCTCAATCAATGCATTCGCATCCCTTAGAGCATTCTCAATGATATCGTCCATACTCCAACCTTCATACGCTGGTGCCCCTGGCAAGGGCATTAAATGAACCATACCAATAATAGGTTTTTCGACACCAAAAAGCTCCTCTAGGCTTCTTAACCTCTTGCCATAAAATTTTCTAGCCCATTCAGGAATTAAATCCTCAACCTTAACACGCATTGGATGATACACCAAGGATAAATTATGTTTAACAAATATAAATTAGAATTGGAGTATAAACTTCGACACATACTCTCACGATGGATAAAAAGGTTAATATTATTGTTGGGTTATCTCTTTTAATACTTGGTCTATTATTTCCTTTACCTCATCTTCGGGGAGACCATCGTGCTTTCTTGCTATGTTTGATGTTTCACTATCAGCCTTATCTTCGGATCTTCTCATTACAAACCTTAATATTAATATTAATGATGCAAATCCTACTATGTATAATGAAAAGAAAGCAATCATATTTATAATTTCCCATGACTCTATCATTTTGTATTTAAATTTCTCCATATGAGATCAAAATATACTATGTTAATCTCTTATATACTAGCAAGCTAGCAGAGGCAATAGCCAAGAACATAGGATTAGATAAACATACAGGATCAGCATATATTCTAGTACTAGAGCACTTTGGATTGAACCCTAAAGAGGCATATCAGAAAAATTAGCCTTCCTTAACCATTACAAAACGTCATCAGAGACCTTTATTCTATAAACTGTATATCTCAAAGTTTGTAGGAGAGAAACCTTTTATAACACTTTATAATTATGAGTGACTTGAAGGTGCGGCGGTAGTCTAGCCTGGACTAGGACGCCGGCCTGCCATCTGCCTCTTCCACACTGGCCGGCAGAACGCCGGAGATCCCGGGTTCAAATCCCGGCCGCCGCACCACATTCTTCTTTCATTCTAGTCCTAGTAGCTTTCTTAGTGACTTCTCGTAGGGTGGTCTAGCTATACCCTTCTCTGTTACTATTGCTGTTACGTATTCTGGTGGTGTAATATCGAATGCTGGGTTGAATACTGGTACATTCTTTGGTGCAATATATACTTTGCCTAGTACGGTCCTTACCTCGTCTGGGTTTCTCTCCTCTATGGGTATTTCCTTACTAACTGGGTCTATTGTTGATGTTGGTGCTACAACATAGAATGGTATTTTATGCTCTTTCGCTAAGACGGCTATAGTGTAGGTTCCTATCTTGTTAGCAACGTACCCTGATAGTAGTATTCGGTCTGCTCCAACGAATACTTTATCAACCAAACCTTTACTCATAACGTAGCCTACCATGCTGTCTGTTATGAGTGTTACAGGTATTTTCTCCTCGAGAAGCTCCCATACAGTCAATCTTGCACCCTGGAGTAGTGGGCGTGTTTCAGTAGCTATGACTTTTATGCGTTTGCCTTGGAGTACTGCCGCTCTTATAACGCCAAGAGCTGTACCGAAACCTGCTGTTGCTAATGCACCGGTATTACAGTGTGTTAGAATAGTGTCGCCATCGTTTATTAGTTCTGCACCGATGAAACCCATTTTAATGTTTGCCTCTATGTCCTCTCTCATAATCCTGAGGGCCTCATTAACTAGAATGTCCTTTAATTCCTTGATGTCTCCACCCTTGTACTCATTTAGCTTTTTCAACATCCTATCTATAGCCCAGAATAGGTTTACAGCTGTTGGCCTAGTCTTTCTAAGCCTGTTTGCCGCCTTCTCCACCTCGGTTTTCAAGTCGCTAATGGTCTTAGCTCTACTATTATATGCTACCATAGCTAATCCTAGTGCAGCAGCTACACCAATAGCTGGAGCCCCCCTTATCTCAAGTCTCTCAATAGCCTTCGCTAGCCTCTCTAGATCATCTGTTACAACATACTCTACTTCATGTGGTAGCTTCGCTACATTAATGAAACGTATTTTACCATCGGCCCACTCTAGAGGCTTAATTTTTAATTCAACTTCATATGGTAATTGCAAGAATGATGCACCTAAATATATAAGTCTTGAGTAAGGAATATAAGAATTTACTCCTACACTAAACTTAAAAACCTTAGAGTAATGACTATTTTAAGGTGCCCACTGAAGTGGTAGTTGAAGCGAGGCTCGTTAACAATAAAGTAGTAGTTGATGAGGCTGATGAGGCTAGAAGACTATATAATGAAGGGTACGGCATACTTGAAGGCGACAAGCTCACACTTGAACCTATTGAAGCATTATACCTAGTTTACACGGGTAGGCTAAGAGTAGTACATGACGGTAAAGCTCTTGAGTGTAATGAACTACTCGAATTATTCAAAAACAGTGACCCCCATATCTGGGTTAAGTTTTCAGTATATTATGATCTAAGGAAACGAGGCAGAGTGGTAAAGCCAGGTCCCTCACCAAATAGTCTACTAATGTTTAAAGGTAAAAGCAAACTGTCAAAATATATTGTCTACGTTGTAGAAGAAACTATAATGATGAAGCTTAGTGATCTTCTTGAATGGATTGATATGGCGTCACATATGGATAAAGATGTATTATTAGCAGTAGTTGATAAGCATGGTGATATTACATACTATGAGGTATCGAAGGTCCAGTTAACTAAACTACCATCTAAAACCTAAACTGGGATGAGAGTTTTGGCCAGGTTTAAACCAGTTAGGGGTATGAGAGATATTTTATATCCTGAAAGTGTAGAATTAGACTACCTATTCACCCTATTTAAGGAAATAGCTGAAAAGTACGGTTACAGATACGTAATAACGCCGACTATAGAGTTATTTGAGCTCTTCGCGCTTAAGAGTGGCGAAGAAATACGCAAAACCATGTACGTTTTCAAAGATAAAGCTGGCCGTGAAGTAGCTCTTCGACCTGAAGTTACGGCTAGTGTTGCCCGACTCTACATAAACTACCTTATAGGTGAACCTAAACCAATAAGACTCTACTATATATCTAATGTCTTCCGTTATGAAGAACCCCAATTTGGAAGGTACCGTGAGTTCTACCAGGCGGGGGTTGAACTACTTGGGATAAAGGATCCATTAGCTGATGCTGAGACTATACTGATACTTAAAGAATTTTATGACTCACTTGGTATGAGATATAGGATTAAGCTTGGCCATGTAGGTATAATTAGAAGTATACTAACGTCTGAGGGTGTTAGAGAAGACATTCAAGACCATATAGTGTGGCTTATCGATAAGGGTAGATTCGATGAGGCACTAGAGGTCACTATGGAGTATGCTAGGAATAAAGAAAAAGTCATAAATACATTGGAGAGGCTAGCTAAAACGAAAATTGAATCACGAAGTGAAATAAACAATATAGATGATGTATTAGAGTACTTGAAGAATCAAGGTTACGAAGATGCAGCTGAGGAATTAGATTACCTTACTAGAGTTGCTAGAATACTCTATGAAGCTAATGTACCATTCTATATAGACTTAGGTTTTGCCCGTGGCTTAGCATACTATACTGGAGTAATATATGAGGTGTTATCAGGGCTTAAGGTTAGTATTGCTGGTGGCGGACGTTACGATACATTAATACAATTGTATGGTGGACCACCAACACCTGCTGTAGGTTTTGCAATAGGAGTTGACCGTACATTACTAGCACTTAAGGAGGAGAAACTAAAGATACCTTTGAGGGAGAGAAGGAAAATACTAATAGCCTGTCTAACAGAGGAAGCTAAACCGTTAATTGCCAAGCTCTTAATTCAGTTACACAAAGAGGGATTTGAAGCGACACCCTCATATTATACAAGCCTCAAGAAAGCATTATCGTATGCTTCAGAGAGCAAATACAATTATGTAATAATAGTGGGTAAGGAGGAACTAAAAGAGAATAAGATAACACTAAGAGATATGGAGAAACGATCTCAAGAGAAGATAGGAATAGAAGAGATAATGGATAAGATAAAAGGGAGAGAGTAAATAATAAAAGTCAGATAAGAATTTATAAGGGACGTAAACAACAAACAGTAATACGGAGGAAGGTCCCGCGGTAGCTCAGCGGTAGAGCGCTCGGCTGTAGAAGGGGATCACATAAGAGGGGGCTCCCCTCCGCATGCATGATCAAGGGCCGTAATGGCCCAATGGGATGAGTGCATGCCGGCACAAAGCCCCCAAAGGAGCAGAAACCGAGTGGTCCGGGGTTCGAATCCCCGCCGCGGGACCACCTTTCCTTACTTTCTATCCTATACCTTAATGTGTCTTTTACATTTCCGTCTGTTAGAGTAATTTGCAAAAAGTAGGTTTGATGTGCTACTGCAAACTACATTTTTGTATACGTTAATATCGCTAGCTTAAACATGACCTATATGTAGAGGTCTTTACACTATGTCAGTAAATAATAACTTTAGAGGTAGGCTTAGTGAGCTAATAGTGTTCATTGAGAAGGTTGCAAATTATCCTAAGGATGTCATTATAGCTGTTCTTAAGGCTAGGAGAGAATATTACTAAGAGATTATTTAGTGAAATTAATGAATAGTAAACCTTAACCACTCCTTAGGTTTCTTAAACTTTTCATAATATCCTTAGCCTCACTGCTACCTATCCTCGAGCACTTCAACTGTCTCCTTTAGTATTCTAGTATCTAAGCATCTACCCTTGCACTTGTTACAAAGCTTTCTAAATACATTTATGCATTCTTTCTTATCCTCCATTGAACATATTATATCTATAGCCTATTAGCTAGTAGTTTCTTGTAAAATTTAACATTTCGTGAAGTATGCTCTCATATTTACCTAGGGTTAAGCTCTTGACTTTTCAGAAGAGACGCCATTCTTAAGTTTATATGGCTAGCCAGAATTCTTAATATTTCACTTAGAGTGTTTGATGTAGTTTGGGAGAAAAGAAAACTACATCAAACACTCTTGGTTATTATCCATACTGTAATATAATTAGATTGGCTATAGTATAGAAAGATTCCTAACTGCACAAATCAAAGAAGAGTTGTGGCAGTTAAGTTTTACTCTACTTTAAAATAAAGGGATGTTTAAGAGAGAAAGTTCATAATCTCCAATACTTGATTTACAAGTTTCTTCATGGAAGGGTTTATAGAATAATATTTGAATTTGCCTTTAACTTCCTCAATTATAATTTCGTAATCCTTAAGTTTCCTTAGATGATGAGATATTAGAGTTTGGTCTTCATTTAGTATAGCTGTAATTAAGCATACAGGCATTTTCACCTGCATTAATAACCATAATATTGCTAGTCTTATTGGGCTAGATAGCACCGAGTACAGACTGGCTAGCCTTTTTAATTCTTTTGGTGGATGAATAATCTCTTTCCCTTTGTATTCTCTTAATATGCGTTCTCTACATTCTCTACTCATCGAAGTCAAGTGTCCTTTCAGATCCGATAGAATGATCCTCTTAGGCTCCAAGATTTTACCCGAAAATAACTATGTTGTAGAATAAGTTTATATATTTCTTGTATATGTTAGATAAATGAAAAACTTTTCATATATTGAAGGTGATTCCATGGGTAATAGGAGTACTTCCTCTACACCACAAGTTATAGGTAGGGATATACTTGGTAGAGTAATAAGGGACTTTACAAAGATACCATGGTGGGGGTTACCTAGAGAGAGCATACCATGGTATCCAAGGATAGATTATGAAAGGTGCATAGGCTGTGGTTTATGTTTCCTAACGTGTTCTGGCAGGGTAGTATATGACTGGGATTTTAGACGAGACAAGCCGATTGTTGCAAGACCATACAACTGTATGATTGGTTGTGATACTTGTGCTAAGCTTTGTCCTCGTGATGCTATAATTTTCCCTTCATTAGGAGAATTAAGAAAATGGAGAGATAAAGCTCAGGCTCAAGTGAAGGCCAGGAGAAGAATTGAAGAACTTAAGAATAGAGTGATTAGAGAAAAACAGTCTTAAAGATACTATTTGGAATAAAGCTTATATTTACCTCCATACTTGTTAAATGTATGAAAAACTTTTCATGTGTGGGACTATGGAACTTTATGGGCCTATTTTCTGGATTAATGTCTTGCTTACAGCAATTATTCCAGGATTACTAGCTACATGGCTTGGTGTTGGCGGCTGTTTCCTACGTATACCAATGTTAATATACCTTTTTGGAGTAAACATTAAGACAGCTTATTGTATAAATCAAGCTGTTGTTGCAGTAACTACTCTTCCAGGAGTTTACGTGCATTGGAGGAAAGGTCATGTCTACTCTAAAGGCCTTATAACAGCAATCCTAGGAGCTATTATTGGTGTTAGTTTAGGAGCCTATGTTGTAGCTAGGTATATACCAACAACAATGTTGAAGGGGATCTTCGGATTCGCATGTATCATTATAGGAATATATGTAGCATATAGGACCATCAAGGCTAGGAGAGCCCTAATGAGAAGGATAACCGTGAAGGAGGTTAAGGAGCTAGAGCATGGACTAAAATTATTCATCTTAATGTTCCTAGCGGGTTTTGCTACAGGACTCTGTGGCTTCGGAGGAGGTATATACTTTGTACCTTTATTCATAGCTCTAGGTTATCCAACACATATTGCTGTCGGAACGTCAAGTTCAGAAATGATAGCTACGGCGGGAATGGGTTCAGCCGTATTAACATCTATGGGGTTTATGAACCTAATATTATTCTTAGCTGTCGGTATACCGACACTTATAGCATCGTATATTGGAGCTAAACTAGCAGTTAAATCGCCACCTTGGCTACTTAGACTAATATATGCTATTGCTATAATCTTTGCTGGAGCATATGTAGCTTATGATGCTATAACGAAAATAATTTAAAAGTAAGGTATTATTAATTTCTCCTCTTCATAACCTCAACCTTATCTTTATAACCACATAGTACTATATCAGCTAGTCCAATAAAGAGCCCTGTCTCTATAACTCCTGGAATACTCTTTAACTCTCTATTTAACTCTTCTACTCGAACTGGACTCTTCAATATGATATCCAGTATTACCCCCCCGATATCAGATACTACAGGACCATATTTGCCCTTAATAGGATATCTTATCTTCACATTATAGCCTCTATTCTTCAAATAATTATATACCATTGATGTAGCATGGGGCACCACGTCGATTGGTATAGGATGTCTCTCACCAAGCCATTCAACAAGTTTTGTATAATCAACTATGAATATCCTTCTCTTAGAGTAGTATGTGAGAATCTTCTCCATGGTTAAAGCGGCCCCACCACCCTTAATCATATTGAGGTTCCTATCTACTTCATCAGCGCTATCAATGTAAGCATCTATCGTAGTTACCGCTAATGGATGTAAAACCTTAAACCCATACTCCTTAAGCTTAATCACAGTATCATATGACGAAGCAACAAATAATTTGTCACTAAAATCCTCCCTATACTCACTTAGCTTCTTAATAAACTTCTCAATCGTAGAGCCTGTACCAACACCAATAATTTTGGCATCCCTAATATGCTTAAAAGCCTCCTCAACAGCAAGCTCTCTAGCTTTATCAATGCTTTGTTCACTCAACCTTAATCCCCATCAAAGATCGATAGTACTCCTTCCTTTATAGTATAATTTTATTGTCTTAAAACTTACTATATTTCTATAGGTTAGAAGAGAAGCATATAGTGATGTTGGTGATATCTTAATGTTGGACCCTGCAGAGAATAGTATTAAAGAGGCAATTAAAGATTATAGGGCTAAAGCATTTAGGGAAATCTCTTTAGGAAAACCTCCGAGACCAAAGATTAAGGGTAGAAATCTAACTCTAAATTTAATTCTCCACTCAATCAAGAGAGACTGGTTTAACAAGATAGATAATGGTGATACAGATTATGTCTACGCCTTTAGGCTCTTAAGGTTTAGTATGGACTGGTTTGGACGAACGATACCATACATCACCTCGAGAGAGGCAGGTTACAGGCTGGGATTGAGGCTTGTAGAGTGTGGTATAGTTAGAGACCTAGATGACATGGTTAAGGTTTTTATCAATAGAAAGATAGGGTTATTAGATTTAATCAAGGAGTCAGTAAATTATATGAGGGTTCATATATATGAGTGTATTACATGCTCCGGGATACCGAATATTGGTATGTGTGTTTGCGATTTCGAGGCAGGCATCCTCTCGGGTCTATTAGAGAAGCTCATAGGTAGAAATATTGTAAGAGAGAGGTACTGCTGGGGTAGGGGCTATAGTTTTTGTGGTTTCGACATATACTTTATATAATAAAGTGAAGTGATAAATCATGAAACCTCGAACCACACTTATGATATCAGTTTCAGCATGTTATAGTGGGTGCAATTGCTGTAGTAAAATGGCTTTAAAGGATTATTCACCCTTTCTCTCACCTAGCATTCTCATGAGGTTAAGGGATTTATTGAACAACTTTATATTTGATGAAGCTCTAATCTTATGCCCTTTGGTTCAGGACTACTTCAAGATCATTGAGTTACTTAAAATAGTAAGAGATATTTCTAAGAGAAGTATACTTTTCACACCTATTATATCCATTGGTTACTTTAAGTTTAAAGATATAATAGACTCAATTGATGAGTTAGTTTTGGTAGCATGTGATGTTGAAGACTTAAACAAATGTAATATGTTCATCGAGTCACTACAGTCCCTAGGGTTCGAAGATATATCACTATATTGGGTTCTAAATTCGCTTAATATATACAATACTTTAGCAGTAATAGATTATTGTATGAGGAGGCAACTAAGGCTAAGGATAGGGCCAGCGCTATACAAATCCTATAGTGAAGTTGATTTAGATAAAACTCTCTCAAGCCTAAACTTGAGATTAGGATGTATCTACGGTTATCTTTATGGTCATTTAGCTAAGAAGGCATACTATAATGATTTCCCGATAACTGTTCTCACTAGACCATGTAATACCTCATATCCTTGTAGAAGACTCTACATTCATCCTCTAGGTTTACTCAAAAAATGTCCTTTACAAGATATAAATGGAAAGTATATAGACCAAGTTAAGGTAACTGATATAACTAAAATATTATATTCGGAATGTAAACCTGTAAAACATTTAATGCCAAGGATAACTCCTAGAATAACTATAGATATGGTCTTGGAAGATAACTTAGTAATTAATGAGAAGATTCTCGAGTTACTTGAGATCATAGATTACACAAAGTCTATTAGGTCAGCATCCCTAGTTCTAGGCATACACCCCTCAACGGCTATTAGAAGGCTCAAGGAGCTGGAGGTTAAGCTTGGAGTACAATTAGTAAAAACTCGTAGAGGGGGCCAGGATAGGGGTGGAGCAGAGTTAACAAGTGAAGGTAGGGAGGTAATAAATTTATATAGAAGAGTGAAGAAAAATATTATGAAGGTTTTGAGTGAAGAATAAAAATACCGGATCCCGTGGATATCTTTTGCCCATACGGTTCAAAGCCCGTTCTTTGAGAAAGCCGAACACGGCACAACTTAAATATGCAAATACAACTATTGATTCTTGGTGTTGATAGTGCCTTCTGAGGCTGTAGAATATATTATCTACATTGATCCAAGTAAATGTATGGGTTGTAAAGCTTGTGAGATCGCTTGTGCCGTGGAACACTCGTTAGCAAAGAATGTTTATGGTGCCGTTCTTGAGGAGCCTAAGCCAAAGTATAGAGTTAGAGTAGTTGTGGTAGACTCATTCAATGTCCCTATGAGGTGTCAGCATTGTGAGGATGCACCATGCATTAACATTTGTCCTACTAAGGCTTTATACCGTAGTGATGAAGGATTTGTTATAGTTAATCCACTAATATGTATTGGCTGTAAAATGTGCATGATGGCCTGCCCCTTTGGGCATCCAAGATACGATGTGCACGCTAAGTCTATTGTGAAATGTGACTTCTGTATTGATAGAATAAAGGAAGGCAAAGTACCAGCATGTGTTGAAGCTTGCCCCACGGGTGCATTGAAGTTCGGGCTAGCTGAGGAAGTACTAAAGGAGGTTGCTAAGGAGAAGGCTAGACAGCTTATTTCAGGCGTTGCTCCAGTAACAGGCCTCGTATTGTACAAGCCAACGGCCCCTCCCCCTCCACCACAAAAACCC
>Ga0190367_1000902_pt1 | contig 18998 bp, 15 predicted proteins | sample 4872181011_MG_FD_171838 | JGI IMG/M metagenome (GOLD analysis project Ga0190367, IMG submission 171838) | Hydrothermal vent microbial mat bacterial communities from Southern Trench, Guaymas Basin, Mexico - 4872-18-10-11_MG | ecosystem: Environmental > Aquatic > Marine > Hydrothermal vents >...
GAATTTGAACTTAGCCTTAAAGCAATCTCTATAGAGAAATACCCATCTCCGCAGCCTGCATCAAAGAAAGTGATTCCTTGAGGAAGATTTAAAAAATCAAAAACTTTAGAAGCTGAAATGATACTTCTGCTTGATTTTCCTGCATGATGATGTTTATGTTTTTTATCACCCATTTATAAAAGTTTAATTTATTCAAATATTTTCGTCAATCTTTTTCTTAATTTTTAAAATATTTCATTCATATAGTATAAAAAATGAGAAATTTTAGAAATAGTATAAAATTTTAATATGGATTTAAATTTAGCTGAGCTTGAAAAAATACAATTAGATTGTGCTAAAAAAGTTATTCAGAAAAATGTTTTAACTGAAATCAAAACTATAGGAGGAATTGATGTTACTTTTGAAAAATCAGAAGAAAATCCTACTAAAGCCTGGGCTTGTATAGTAATAGTGGAAATTCCCAGTTTAAAAATTATTTCTCAAGAAATTGTGGAAGGAATTATAAACTTTCCTTATATTCCTACTTTTCTTACCTTTAGAGAACTTCCTCTTATAAAAAAACTTTATCAAAAGCTAAGTTTCAAGCCAGATGTAATTTTTATAGATGGACAGGGAATTTCTCATCCAAGAGGTTGTGGAATTGCCTCACATTTTGGAGTTGAAACCGGTGCTGTTACTGTAGGAGTTGCCAAGAAAAAGCTCTGTGGAAATTATAATACTCTAAGTGATACTCGCGGAAGTTACTCTTATTTAATTTATAATAATAAAATAGTAGGAGCAGTTTTAAGAACAAAAGACAAAGTAAAACCCATTTATGTATCCATAGGACATAAGATAGATTTAGAAACTGCGATAGAACTTGTTTTAAAAACTTCTATTTATCGTATTCCTGAACCTTTAAGACTTGCCCATAATTTTTTACAGAAGATAAGAAAAAGCGCCTCTTTATAAATTTTTCTATTTCCACTACAACAAAAATAACTGTAGAAAGTGCCAAAGTAAGTGTTAATTCTTGTAAAGATAAAGGTTGAGTATGGAAAATTTTATTAAAAAGTGAACAATAAATTATAAGAAGTTGTAAAAATATGCTGAAAATTACTGATAAAAATAATATTATATTAGAAAAAATACCTATTTTAAAAAGAGATTCTTTTTCAGATCTTATAGCAAGAACATGTCCTAACTGGCTTAAACACAATACTGTAAAAACCATAGTTTGCCAGTGCATATTAAATCTTAAAGATATAGTTTGTGTAAAAAGTGAGACTCCACCCATCAATAATCCTACCCAAATAATATGAATACCAAGCCCATGAGCAAAAATACTCTCTTTAGGATGTCTTGGAGGTCTTTGCATTAAATCTTTTTCAGCTGGTTCTCCAGATAAAGCTATTCCTGGAAGTCCATCAGTAATAAGATTAATCCAAAGAATATGAACAGGTAAAAGTGGAAGTGGTAGTCCTAAAAATGGAGCAAGTCCAACAGTCCAAATTTCTCCAGAATTACTTGTCATAGTGTATTTTATGAATTTTCTTATATTATCATAGATTTTTCTTCCTTCTTTCACAGACTTTACAATAGTTGCAAAATTATCATCAAGAAGAATTAAATCAGAAGCTTCCTTAGCAACATCGGTCCCGCTTCCCATAGCAATTCCAATATCTGCTTTCTTTAAAGCAGGGGCATCATTTACACCATCTCCTGTCATAGCCACAAATTGTCCTTTATCTTGCAAAGCTTTTACAATTTTTAATTTTTGCTCAGGAGAAATTCTTGCATAAACTTTTATCTTCTCCACTCTTCTCTCAAACTCTTCTAAGGTTAATTCTTCTAATTCTTTACCTATAATTAAAATTTCCTCTGTGTATTCATCTTTTTCAACAATTTCAAGCTCCTTAGCAATAGTAAGAGCAGTGATAGGATGATCTCCTGTTATCATAACCACTTTTATTCCTGCAGACTTACAAAGGGCTATAGCAGATTTAACTTCTTCTCGGGGAGGATCTAACATTCCACAAAAACCAAGAAATACTAAATCTTTTTCAAAATCTTCAAAATTAGAAATTTTATTTGTCTCTTTATAAGAAAAAGCTAAAAGTCTCATACCTTCTTTAGCAAATTTTTCAGCTTCATTTAAAACTTTCTTTTTTATCTTATCTGTAATAGGTTTTATTTCTTTCTTACTTAGAATATAAGTTGATTTTTCTAAAAGAACTTCTAAAGCACCTTTGGTAAAAACTAAATAATTATCTTTTTTCTTATGAACTGTAGTCATACACTTTCTTTTTGAATCAAAAGGAATTTCAGTTATTCGAGGAAATTCATTTTGAAGTTTCATTTTATCGAAATCTTTATTTTTAGCAAACTCATAAATAGCAATTTCTGTAGGATCTCCTGTAAGTTTATTTTCTTTTGTCTCTTCTACATCATTATTTAAAGCCATACATAAGAATAAGTATTCAGATTCTTCCAAGGTGAATATTTTTTTTACAGTCATTTTATTTTGAGTTAAAGTGCCTGTTTTATCTGTGCAAATATAAGTTACAGAACCAAGGGTTTCTACAGCTGGCAGATTTCTAACGAGTGCATTTAAATTTACCATTTTTCTTGCACCAAGAGCAAGAGTTATAGTAACTACAGCTGGCAAAGCTTCAGGAACAGCTGCCACTGCTAAAGCAATTGCTGTAAGAAGCATTATCAAAGGTTCTTCTCCTCTTAAAATACCAAAAGCAAAAATAACTAAACAAATCACAATAGTAGCTATCCCAAGTTTTTTACCAAAATCAGCCAGTCTTTTTTGTAATGGAGTTCTTGTTTCTTCCTCCTGAACCATTTTAGCGATTTTCCCAAGTTCAGTATTCATTCCTGTAGTAACTGCTATTCCTTTACCTCTCCCATAAGTAACAAGAGTTCCTTTAAAAACCATGTTCTTTTTTTCTGCAAGCGAGATGTTTTTTTCTAAAATAGGATCAGTATGTTTCAAAACAGGAACAGATTCTCCTGTTAGAGGTGATTCATCTATTTTAAGTTGATGAGCTTCTATAAGTCTCAAGTCTGCTGGAATAATATGTCCTGCTTCCAATAAAACTATATCTCCAGGAACAAGTTCTTCCACTGGAATTTGTTTAATTTTACCTTCCCGGATTATCATTACATAAGGAGAAGCCATTTTATAAAGAGCTTCCATAGCCTTTTCTGCTCTATATTCCTGTATAAATCCAATAAGAGCATTTATAAAAAGAATAATAACTATAGTAATAGTATCTATAATCTCTCCTACAAAACCTGATATAATAGCTGCAATTATAAGAATAAAAATAAGAAAATCTTTAAATTGGGATAAAAAAATCTGAAGAGAGGTTTTTTTCTTTTTCTTTTCTAAAACATTTTTTCCATAAACTTGAAGTCTTTTTTTTGCCTCATCCTCAGATAGTCCATTAATAGAGGTTTTTAGAAATTCTAAAACCTTTGATACATTTTTTTGATAATAGTCCATTTTTTAAAATATTTTTTTAAACTTTTGTAAAGTATAACTTTTATAATTTTAAATTCAATAAAAAGCTGTATTTTTAAGTTTTTTTCTTTGTATATTGCAATTATATTCCTATATGTTAGAATCGTTTTTAAGAAATATTTTTGTTAAGGAGGATAAAATGGGTTTGCAGAAAACTATTACTACTTATATACCTCAAGGAGTATTTGTTATAACTTCTAAATTGGATGATAAAATTAATGGAATGACAGCTGCCTGGGTTTCGCAAGTTTCTTTTAGACCAAGACTCCTTGCAGTCTCTATTGCACCTCAAAGGTATACCTATGAATTTATTAAAAATTCAAAAATTTTTTGTATTAACACACTAAGCAAAGACCAAATTGATCTTGCCAAACACTTTGGATTTAAAAGCGGAAGAAGTATAAATAAATTTGAAAATATACCCTATACTTATTCTTTAAATGGTTGTCCAGTTTTAAAAGATGCTATAGCTTATTTTGAATGTCAAGTAATAAGTGAATGTCAGGCAGGAGATCATATGATTATTATTGGTGAAATCACAGATCATAAGATTTTAAAAGAAACTGCTGAACCTTTAATCTTTAAATGGGATGATTTTTTTGGAGAAGTAGAAGGTTAGAGGTTTTTAAATGTATCTTTCTGATAAACTCCTTTCCTTTCACGAAAAATTAGTTCAATTTTTTGAACAACACCTTAGAACAATTTTAGGATTTTTAGCTATTTTCGTAACCATAGGTTTATTATGGGGTGGTTTTGCATACTATAAATCTAAAAAAGAAAAAGAAGCTTCTTTAAAATTGATGGAAGTTGCAAAAAGCTCAAATATGATTCAAGCTTTAAAAAAAGTAAAAGAAAAATATAAAGAAACTCAAGCTGGTTTGCAAGCATCTCTTCTTTTACTGGATTATTACTTCCAACAAAAAGATTATCAAGAAATGCAAAAACTTATAAATGAACTTAAAAAATTTTATCCTAAAAAAGTTAAAGGATTAATATTATATGGAGAAGCTAAAACTTTAGAAAATCAAGGAAAGCTTGCTAAAGCTTTAAAAATTTATAAAAAAGTTTCTGAAGAACAACCAGAATTAAATTTTCTAACCTATTTAGATATAGCAAGACTTGCTGAGAGACTTGGAAAAATTAATTTAGCAAAAAAATATTATGAAAAATATATAAAAGAAGCACCTTTGAAAAAAAGCGGATTTGCTGAATATAAAATTTTTCAATTAAATAAAAAATGAGTCTTCTTATATTTAAAAAAATTGCTGAAGAACGAATTCGTAGAGCCATGGAAGAAGGTATATTTGATAATTTAGAACTTAAAGGTAAACCTGTTGAACTAAAAGAAGATCCTTTTGTTCCTGAAGATTTAAAAGTAGTTTATAAGATTTTAAAAAATGCAGGATTTTTACCTAAGGAAGTTGAATTAAAAAAAGAAATCTTAAAATTAGAAGAGCTTTTAGATGAGGAAGTAGGGGATGCTTATTCAAAAGTTAAAAAATTGAATGCTTTAATTTTTCAGCTAAGTCAGATAAAAAAAGGTTCTGTAAATCTGGAGGAAAGTGAATATTATTATAAAATAGTAAAAAAAATTAAATTAGTTAAACATCAAAAAAATTTTAAAGAATCTAAAGAAATTGATTGGGCTAAACTGCAGAATCAACTTTATATATCAGCCTTACGCCCCAGAAAAAAATAAAATTTCATTTCTATGGGCTTAAAGTCTAAAATTTTTCTTGATGATGAAATTTTCATGAAAATTGCTATTAAAGAGGGTTATAAAGGATTAGGATGGACCTCTCCCAATCCTTCAGTAGGAGCAGTTTTGGTAAATCCTTTAACTCAAGAAATTATAGCTAAAGGATATCACAAAAGATTTGGGTTTCCTCATGCAGAAATTGAGGCTATAAAAAAAGCTGGAGAAAAAGCAAGAGGAGCCACTCTTTATGTTACTTTAGAACCTTGCTCTCACTATGGAAAAACTCCACCCTGCACAGAAAAAATTTTAGAAGCAGGGATTTCTAAAGTAATTTGTGGAATAAGAGATCCTAATCCAATAGCTAAAGGTGGCTTAGAATACTTAAAATCTAAAGGTGTTGAAGTAAAAGTAGGAATTCTTGAAAAAGAAGTAAAAATTCTTACCAGATTTTTCTTAAGCCATATCTTGAGAAAAAGACCTTGGATTATAATGAAAGTGGCATCAAGCCTTGATGGAAAAATAGCAGTTTCAACAGGAGAATCTAAATGGATTACAGGAGAAAAAGCAAGAAAATATGCTCATAAATTAAGACATATTTGTGATGCTATATTAGTAGGGAAAAATACTATCATAAAAGATAATCCAGAACTAACTTGCAGATTAGTAAAAGGAAAAAATCCTATAAGAATTGTTTTTGATACCTACCTTAGCTTAAACCCTGAATTTAAAATTTTTGAGATAGATAAAACTAAAAAAACAATTATAGTTTGTGGAGAAAAAATAGATGTAGAAAAAGAAAAAATTTTTAAAGAAAAAGGTGTTGAAATATGGAAAACTCCTCTAAAAAATGGAAAAATTGATTTAATAGCATTTTTAAAAAGATGTGAAGATAATAATATATGTTCTATTTTAGTAGAAGGTGGAGCAAAAATTCATGGAAGTTTTTTAGAAGAAAATCTTGTAGATGAAATCTTTTATTTTTTAGGACCTATTATAATAGGTGATAAAAAGGGAATTCCAGCTATAGAAAGAACACCTCTTCGAACTTTAAAAGAAGCTTTATTCTTAAAAGATTTAAAAGTTAAAAAATTGGGTAATTCTTTTTTGTTCCATAGCTATACTGATGAAGGGCTCAATCTTTTAAATACTCCTTTAGCATTTCTTTAATCTCTTTTTCTAACTCTTCAAAAGATTTTTCAGAAAAAATAATTTTATGAGCCTTTTTTTCCTTTTCTTTAAGAGACAATTGTAACTTTAGAAGCTTTTCACCAAGTTTTTCTTCTAACCCTTTCCTAAGTATTCTTTCTTTCTGAGTTAGTGGGGAACAAGTTATTACCCATATCTCATCAAATAAATCTTCCCAACCTGCTTCAAAAAGAAGAGGAACTTCTGCAAAAATAATTTTTTCTTCTTTTCTTTCTCTTATAAATTCTAAAAGTTTTTCTTTTACTAAAGGATGAAAAAGGGATTCTAATTTTTCTTTAAGTTTATTGTCTTCCAAAATTTTTTCTAAAATTTTTTTCTTATTTAATTTTCCATCTATTGAAAGGATTTCTTTTCCAAAAATTTCTATAATCTTTTTTTGAATATCTGGATTTTTATATAAATTTTTTACAACCTCATCACAGGAAAAAGTCGAAAAACCTAAATTTTGTAATATTTTTAAAATAGTGGATTTCCCAGTGCCTAAACTTCCTGTTATAGCTATTTTTTTCATTTTGTTTTTAAAATATTTATATATTTCTGAAATTCTTCAGGAATCGGAGCTACAAATTTCATTTTTTCAGAAGTTTTTGGATGATAAAAACAAATTTCGTAAGCATGTAACATAAGTCTTGGTGGCTTAGGAATATCATGTTTCAATCCTCCATAAATAGGATCTCCCAAAACTGGATGTCCTATATGTGAGAAATGAACTCTTATTTGATGAGTTCTTCCTGTAACCGGCTTAACAAAAACTAAAGAAGCTTTATTAAAAATTTCAAGAACCTCATAAAGTGTAATAGCTAATCTTCCTTCCTTCAAAACTGCCATCTTTTTACGAGCCACTGGATGTCTTCCTATAAAGGTTTCTATCTTTCCTTTTTTAGAATCAATTTTACCATATACAAGAACCATATATGTTTTTTTAATTAACCTTTCTTTAAAAGCTTCTACTAATCTTTTGTGAGCAAAATCATTTTTGGCAATAAGCATAATGCCTGAGGTGTCTTTATCAAGACGATGAACAATACCAGGTCTTATTTTACCTCCAATTCCTGAAAGATTTTTAAGCCTTAAAAGCAATCCATGAACTAAAGTGTCTTCATAATGTCCAGGTGCTGGATGAACCACCACTCCTGAAGGTTTATTAATAACTGCTATATCTTCATCTTCATAAAGAATTTCAAAAGGAACTTCCTTAGGTTTAATCTCGAGCTCTTTTTCAGGTGGAATAATAATTTTTATTTTTTCTCCTTTTTTAACTTTATAGCTTGCTTTAGATGGTTTAAAATTTACTAATATATATCCTTCTTCAATAAGTGTTTGTATTCTACTTCTACTTAATTCTGAAAATTTTTTCTTTATAAAGACATCAAGCCTTTGACCTTCTTCTTCAGAAGAAACCTCGAAAAGATATTCTTCTTGATTCATCAATTATTGAGATGTATTAACTTCGTAAGACATCTTTTCAGAAAGAATTTCCATTTCGCAAAATCCATTTATTACAGCACCTCTTTCTACATAAATAAATCTTGTTTTTATATTTCCTTTAATAATACTTCCTGAATAAAGTTCAACCTCTTCTGCTTTAATATTACCAAAAACTTGTCCATAAAGTATTAATTTTTTAACATCTATATCACCTTTAATAACTCCATTTTCTCCAATTAATAATCCACCATCTCCTTTTATATTACCCTGAACCTCTCCATCAATTCTTGTAATTCCTTCTCCTATAGTAATATTCCCCTCAAAAAAACAACCTGAACATATAAAAGTTCTAATTTCTTCAAAATTCTTTTGCCCTCTTTTTTTATTAAAAATTTTAATCACCTTATTTCCAAACTATAAATTTAAGGGGATCTAAATATTTTGAACCTAAACGAATTTCATAATGAAGATGAGGCCCTGTGCTTCTTCCTGTTGAACCAACATATCCTATTATTTCTCCTGGTTTCACTTTTTTTCCATATCTTACTTTTATTTTTGAAAGATGTCCATAAAGGGTTTTGTAACCTGAAGGATGTTTAATTATCACTGTTTTCCCATAATCTGAATACCATCCAGCATATTCCACAATTCCTTCAGCAGTTGCATAAACAGGTGCCCTATAAGAAGCTTTTATATCAACACCTGTATGATATTCATATCCTTTACCAAATGGATTTTTTCTCCATCCTAAGGTTGAAGTTATTCTTCCATATACTGGAAAACCTGTAGGAGTAATTCTTAATCGATAAAAAAGTTCCTCACTATAAGTAACTAAAAATTTTAAATAATTTTCATCTGAAAGTTTTTCAACTCTTGCTCTGCTAATACCTCCCAGAGCTTTTTTATTTTTTCTAATCACTCCTCGTTTAACAAGATAATCTTCTAATTTTACTAAATTATTTCTAAGTTTTTTTAATTCTTCCTTATATTTTTTATTAAGTGATATAAAAGTTTTTAGTTTTTTTTCTTTTTCTTTTAAAACAAAATATTTTTGAACTAAAAAAACATTTAATAAATAAGAAATTATTGAAAAAATAAAAAAGAAAAGCATTAAAATAGAAAAGTATTTTACATATTTTATTTTAAAACTTATGACCTTAGGTTCCTTACCACCTGGTCGATGAATTATTATACTTATCCAATCTTTCATTTATTATCTTTTTTAAAATAATTTTAAAAAATTATTTTAAAAAATTATATATAGAGCTCTTTGAAAGTCAAATCTTAAATTTTGTAATTTTTTAAAGATATATTATAATTAATAAATCTGCTTGAGAAACGGAATAATCCTTTCTCAGGCTTAAAAATATAAAGGGAGGATAAAAAAAATGCCTTTAGATCCAGAAATAAAAAGAGAAATTATTGAAAAGTTCAGACGACATCCTAATGATACAGGATCTCCTGAAGTTCAAATTGCTCTTTTAAGTGCAAGAATAAAGCAATTAGAAGAACACCTTAAAGTTCATCGTAAAGATTTTCATTCAAGAAGAGGTCTTATGAAACTTATAGGACAAAGAAGAGCGCTTTTAAATTATTTAAAACGCTCAGATTTTAAAAGATACCAAAATCTTATTCAAACCTTAGGTCTTAAAAAATAAAAGGGGGAGAATACCTCCTTACACCCAACCTTTTTCTTCATAAATTATTCTTCCGGTTCCTGCAGGGATAAGTCTTCCTATAATAATATTTTCTTTCAATCCTCTTAAATTATCAACTTTTCCAGCAATGGAAGCCTCTGTTAACACTCTTGTAGTTTCTTGAAAAGATGCAGCAGAAAGCCAAGACTCAGTAAGTAAAGCTGCTTTTGTAATTCCGAGTATAATAGGCTCAGCAACTGCAGGTTTACCACCTAAAGCTAAAACTTTTTCATTTTCCTCTTCAAATTTTACTTTATCTACAATTTCACCTATCATAAAATTAGTATCTCCTGTTTCTTTAATTCTAACTTTTTTAAGCATTTGTCTTACAATCACTTCGAAATGTTTATCATTTATTTTAACACCTTGTAATCTATAAACTTCTTGAATCTCTTCAACTAAAAATCTGGCAACACCTTTTACACCTTTTACTTTCAAAATATCATGAGGGTTTGGAGACCCTTCTATTAATGGATCGCCTGCACTTACTATATCCCCTTCTCTTACTACTATATGTTTACCTTTAGAAATATAATATTCTTGGGATTCTCCTATTTCAGGTTGAACAACTATCTTTTTCTTTCCTCTAATTTCTTTTTCAAAAATAACTTTACCATCGATTTCACTTATAATAGCATATTCCTTAGGTTTACGAGCTTCAAAAAGATCTGTAACCTTTGGTAAACCTCCAGTAATATCTTTAGCTTTAAGTGTTTCTCTGGGGATTCTTGCTATAACATCTCCAGCATGCACATAATCTCCTTCTTGAACACTTATAATAGCACCTACAGGTAGTTCATAACGAGCTTTTCCTCTTCCTCCAGGTAAATCTTTTGTTCTCCCCTTTTCATCTTTGAGAGAAACACGAGGACGATAATTTGTAAGTTTATAATCTCTTACTACAATACTGACTCTTCCAGTAGTAGGATCTATCTTTTCATCTACTGTTACTCCATCAATTATGTCTCCGAATTTTACTTTTCCATCTATTTCAGCAATAATAGGACTAGTATAAGGATCCCATTCTACCAATAAATCCCCTGGTTTCACTTCTTGTTCTTCTTCTACCTTTATTTTTGCTCCATAAATTACAGGATACTTTTCTAAAATTCTACCATCAGGACCTTCTATAGCTATTTCTCCTTGTCTATTTAAAGCTACTAAGGTTCCATCTTGGCGTCTTACTAATCTAAGATTAATAAATTTCACTTTACCTTGAAATTGAGCTCTATGTTCACTCTGTTCTAAAGCTTTTCCTACTGCACCTCCAATATGGAAAGTTCTCATTGTAAGTTGTGTGCCTGGTTCTCCGATAGATTGAGCAGCAATAATACCCACAGCTTCCCCAATTTCTACAAGTTTTCCAGTTGCTAAATCTCTTCCATAACATTTTCTACAAACTCCAAATTTAGCTTCACAAGTAAGGACCGAACGAATAGTAACCTTTTCAATACCTGCTTCTCTTAATTTTTTAACAGCCTCTTCGTCTATTTCTTCATTTGCCTTTACCAAAACTTCCCCACTTAATGGATCTACAATATCTTCTAAAGCTACTCTTCCAAGAACTCTATCCCAAACAGGTTCTATTATTTCTCCAGCTTCAATTAAATGTCCAACTTCTATACCATCAATAGTTCCACAATCTTCTTCTGTAACCATACAATCTTGGGCTACATCTATTAGCTTACGAGTTAAATAACCTGCATTAGCAGTTTTCAAAGCTGTATCAGCAAGTCCTTTACGAGCTCCATGAGTAGAAACAAAATATTCAAGCACAGAAAGTCCCTCTCTAAAGTTACTTTTAATAGGTGTTTCAATAATTTCTCCTGAAGGTTTAGCCATAAGACCTCTCATACCAGCAAGTTGTCTAATCTGATCTTTAGAACCACGAGCTCCTGAAAAAGCCATCATATAAACTGGATTAAAACTGGGACCCTTAATTTTTTTACCATCAGGAGCAATATATTCTTCTGTTTCCATTTCTTTTATCATTTCTTGTGTAATTCTTTCGGTTGTATTAGCCCAAATATCTACAGCTTTATTATATCTCTCACTTTCAGTAATAAGTCCATCTCTATATTGTTGCCAAATTTCTGCAATTTTTCTTTCAGCTTCAGCTATAATATCTGCTTTTTTCTTAGGAATAGTTAAATAATCTATACAAATAGAAAGTGCAGCTTCTGTAGCTTCAGCAAATCCCATATCTTTTAATTTGTCAGCAAAAATTACTGTCTTTTTCATTCCTGCCTTATGATAAGAAAGGTTTATCAATCTTTGTAATTCTTTTTTAGTAAGAGGCTTATTATATTCCTCAAAATCTATTTCTTTTGGAACTATAGTAGAAAAAATTACTCTGCCAACAGTAGTATCTACTAATTTTCCATTCATTTTAACTTTTATCTTTGCTTGCAAATCCACAGCACCTGTTTGATAAGCTAAAATTACTTCATCTCTATCCTTAAAGATTTTACCTTCACCTTTTGCAAAAGGTTTTTCTAAAGTCATATAAAATATACCTAAAACCATGTCTTGAGTTGGATATACAATAGGTATTCCATTAGCAGGCAAAAGAATATTATTAGTAGAAAGAATTAATACTCTATTTTCAACCTGAGCTTCTACAGAAAGAGGCACATGAACTGCCATCTGATCACCGTCAAAGTCAGCATTATAAGCAACACATACCAAAGGATGAAGCTGAATAGCCTTAGTATCAATTAATACTGGTTCAAAAGCTTGTATCCCAAGCCTATGAAGTGTAGGAGCACGATTAAGCATTATAGGATATTCTTTTACAATCTCTTCTAAAGCATCCCACACAGCTGGGTGTTCTTCCTCTACCAGCCTTTTAGCAGTTTTTATATTAGTAGCATATCCTTGTTTCTCAAGCCATCCATATATATAAGGTTTAAAAAGTTCTAAAGCCATCTTTTTAGGAAGTCCACATTGATGCATTCTTAACTCAGGACCAGCTACTATTACTGATCTTCCAGAGAAATCTACTCTTTTACCAAGAAGATTTTGTCTAAACCTTCCTTGTTTTCCTTTTAAAACATCAGATAAACTTTTTAATGGTCTTCTATTAGGACCTGTAACAGGACGCCCTCTCCTTCCATTATCAAAAAGTGCATCCACTGCTTCTTGAAGCATTCTTTTTTCATTCTTTAAAATTATCTCAGGTGCATCAAGATCTATAAGTTTTTTAAGTCTTACATTTCGATTAATAACTCTTCTATAAAGATCATTGAGATCTGAAGTAGCAAATCTTCCACCTTCTAAAGGCACTAAAGGTCTCAATTCTGGTGGAATAACCGGAATAACTTTAAGAACCATCCACTCTGGTTTATTACCAGATTGTTTAAAAGCTCTGACTAACTGCAAACGTTTCCCTAATTTTTTTCTTCTGGCTTCACTTTGGGTTGATTGCATTTCTATAGTTATTTCTTGAGCTAATTTATCTAAATCTAAAGACTTAAGCAATTCATAGATAGCTTTTGCTCCTGTCTCAATAACTATTTTATCTCCATATTTTTCTTTTAAAGCATAATACTTATCTTCAGTTAATATAGTTCCTACAGGATATTCATCTATTTGACTATCAATTATTACATATTTTTCTAAATATAATATAGATTCAACTTCTTTAAGTGTCATATTAAGTAAAAGCCCTATTTTACTGGGGATACTTCTTAAATACCAAATATGAGCAACAGGGGCTGCAAGTTCTATATGTCCCATTCTCTCTCTTCTAACTTTGCTTTGAATTACTTCAACTCCGCACTTTTCACAAATTACTCCTCTATGTTTCATTCCTCTATATTTTCCACAAAGACACTCAAAATCTCTTACAGGACCAAAAATTTTTGCACAAAATAATCCATCTTTTTCTGGTTTCAAAGTTCGGTAATTTATAGTCTCTGGCTTTTTAACTTCTCCATAGCTCCATTCTCTTATCTTTTCTGGAGAGGCTATTCCTATCTTAATAGCTTTAATTTTCATTAAATCCTTAGGTTTTTCTAAAATAGCTAAAAGCTCTTTCATACTTAAGCACACCTCCTTTTTATTCTTCTATTAGTTCTATATCAAGGCAAAGCCCTTGTAATTCTTTAGTTAATACTCTAAAACTTTCTGGCATTCCTCCTTCTAAGAAATTCTTTCCTTTTACTAATTTTTCATACATTTTAGCTCTTCCTTCTACATCATCACTTTTGACAGTAAGAAATTCATGAAGTGTATAAGCTGCACCATAAGCTTCTATTGCCCAAACTTCCATTTCTCCCAATCTCTGACCACCAAATTGAGACTTTCCACCTAAAGGTTGTTGTGTAATTAAAGAATAAGGACCTGTTGCACGTGCATGAATTTTATCGTCTACTAAATGATGAAGTTTAAGCATGTGCATATATCCTACTGTAACAGGTTCTTTAAATGGTTCCCCTGTCATACCATTATAAAGAATTGTTGTTCCATTTACATTTAAACCTGCAAGTTTTAACCATTTTTTAATTTCCTCTTCATTTGCACCTGCAAATACAGGTGTAGCAATAGGAATACCATCTATAAATCCTTTTGCCATTTCTATTATTTCTTCATCACTTTTCCCTTCCACTAATCTTTCATATTCATCCTTATCAAAAATTTCTCTTAAAAGACTTTTTACACTTTCTACTTGATACTCCTCAGCAAGTTTAGCAAGTTTTTTACCAAGCTCTTTACAGGCCCAACCAAGATGAGTTTCTAAAAGCTGTCCTATATTCATACGAGAAGGTATTCCCAATGGTGATAAAATCATATCTACAGGGGTTCCATCTGGAAGATAAGGCATATCTTCTACAGGCACAACCTTAGAAATAACCCCTTTATTACCATGTCTTCCTGCCATTTTATCTCCAGGTTGAAGCTTTCTTTTCATAGCTACATATACCTTTACAATTTTTAAAACCCCTGGTGGAAGTTCATCTCCTCTTTTAATTTTATTTATCTTGGCTTCATATTCTTCAATAATTTTTCTTCTTTTCTTTTCATAAATATCCAAAAGTTCAGAAACTATCTCTTTTTTAGAGGTGGGAACAATTTCTTTTAGTTTTAAAAGTAACGGTGCTGGTATAGAATCAAGAAGCTCAAAAGTAAATTCTTCTTTTTTCTTAATATATACTTCTCCTTCTTTTTCTAAATTTTTTACTGCTTTCTCACCTTCTAAAATCTTAGATAAATTAGTAATAAGACTTTTCTTTAAAATTTCTAAAATATCTGCTTGATTTCTTAATAGTTTAGCTATTGCTTCATCTTCTTTTTGTTTTGCTCTTATATCTTTTTCTAATCCTTTTCTTGTAAGAACTTTAGTATCTATTACAATCCCTTCAATCCCTGCAGGAACTCTTAAAGATGTATCCTTTACATCTTTTGCTTTTTCTCCAAAAATAGCTCTTAAAAGTTTTTCTTCTGGAGTAAGAGTAGTTTCTCCTTTAGGAGTTACTTTTCCCACTAATATATCTCCTGGCTTTACATAACTACCTATCTTTACAATTCCACTTTCATCTAAGTTAGAAATAAGCTCCTCTCCCACATTAGGAAGATCTCTTGTTATTTCCTCCCTTCCTAACTTAGTTTCTCTGGCTATACATTCAAATTCTTCGATATGAATAGAAGTAAAAACATCATCTTTTACTAATCTTTCTGAAATTATTATAGAATCTTCAAAATTATATCCTTTCCATGGCATAAAAGCTACCAAAACATCTTTTCCTAAAGCTAACTCTCCATGATCCATTGAGGGACCATCTGCCAAAATGTCTCCCTTTTTTATTCTTTGTCCTGGTTTTACAATTGGTTTTTGATTAAAGGTAGTATTTTGATTGGATTTTTTCCATTTAATAAGTTCATATATTTTCACTTCAGGTAATCCTTTATCTTCTTTATCATATTTCACTACAATTCTTGTGCTATCTACATCCTCTACGATTCCATCTTTTTCAGCTATCAAAAGAAGACCAGAATTTAAAGCAATTGATTTTTCCATTCCAGAACCAATAAGAGGTGCTTTTGTTTTTAACAAAGGAACAGCCTGCCTTTGCATATTTGAACCCATAAGTGCTCTATTAGCATCATCGTGTTCTAAAAATGGAATAAGTGAACTGGAAACACTTACTATTTGTGCCGGAAATAAATCTACTAAATCTACTTCATCTCTATGTGCAATAATAAACTCTCCATTTTTTCTTGCTGGCACATATTCATTTAAAATATTTCCTTCTTCATCAATTTGAATAGTTGATTGAGCAATTATTAAATCTTTTTCTTCTGCAGCATTTAAATATATAACTTGATTTGTAACCTTTCCATCTTTTACCAATCTATAAGGGGTCTCTAAAAAACCATAAAGATTAGGTTGAGCATAAGTAGTAGGTGAAACTATTAATCCAATATTTGGTCCTTCTGGAGTCTCAATAGGACAAATTCTTCCATAATGACTGGGATGAACATCTCTTACTTCAAAACCTGCTCTTTCTCTAGTTAAACCACCTGGTCCAAGAGCAGAAAGTCTTCTTTTATGAGTAAGCATAGAAAGCACATTAGTTTGATCCATAAATTGAGATAACTGACCCTGAGCAAAAAATTCTTTTACCGCAGCCATTACAGGTTTGCTATTTATAAGCTCTGCTGGTGTTAAAGTGTCTATTTCCTGAAGTTGAAGTTTTTCTTTAATAATTCTTTCCATTCTCATCAAACCAATTAAAAATTGATTTTCTACTAATTCTCCTACAGATCTTATTCTTCTATTTGCTAAACTATCTATATCATCTCCCTCCTCTTCATTCTCTCTAAGACGGATTAGTTCTTTTAAAATTGCAATTATATCTTCTAAGGTTAAAGTTCTTTGAGTAATAGGTATATCTAAATTGAGTCTCAAGTTTATTTTATATCTTCCAATTTCCGATAAATCATAAGTGGTGGGCTCAAAAAATAAAGACCTAAAATAAGCTTCAGCAACTTCCAAAGTTACAGGACTCGAAGGTCGCATTTTTTTATAAATTTCTATTAAAGCATCTTCTCTGGTTTTGATTTTATCTACTTTAAGTGCATCTTTTAAAGCTGGTGTATAACGATAAGCATCTACAAAAAGAACCTCAATCTCTTTTATTCCTTTTTCTATTAATAAATTGAGTTTTTCTTTAGTAATTTCTTCATTAACTTCAAGTAATATCTCTCCTGTTTCTGGATCCACTACCTCTTTAGCACAGGTTTTTCCAATTATTATCTCATGAGGAAATTTTAATACTTTAAGTCCTGCTTGTTTAAATTTTTTAATTACTCCAATACTTATTACTTTTCCTTTTTTCACCAAAACTTCTCCGGTCTCAGGATGAACAATATCTATAAAAGCTTTCTGTCCTGGCAAAAGTTCATAATTAATTTCTTTTTCTACTCCATCTTCTAAAATTCTATATTTTTCTGTTGGATAAAATAAAGAAAGAATTTCTTCTTCTGATAATCCCATAGCTTTTAAAAATACTGTAGCTGGAATATTTTTTCTTTTATCAATTCTTACTAAAAATCTTCCTTTATAGTCATATATAAAATCTAACCAAGAACCCTTTACAGGTATAACTCTTCCAATATAAGTCAATCTACCAGCTTTAGCATGAGTTTTATCTTTTTCAAATATTACTCCAGGAGATCTTTGAAGCTGATTAACTACTGCTCTTTCAGTTCCATTAATAATAAATCTTCCATCCTCTGTCATCATAGGAATACTTCCAAAATATATTTCTTGTTCTTTTATATCTTTAATACTCTTTATTCCTGTTTCTGGATTTAAATCATAAGTCACTAAACGAACCTTTAACTTTATAGGAACTTCGTAAGTTAAGCCCTTTTCCTTAGCCTCATCAGGACTATATTCAGGTGGTAAAATTTTATAATCTATATATTCTAAAACTGCTATCTCTGAATAATCTTTAATAGGAAATACACTTGAAAAACATCTATGAATCCCTATATTTTGTCTTTTATCCGGAGGGGTATTAGCTTGAAGAAATCTTTGATAAGATTCCTTGGGAATTTTTAAAAGATTAGGCAAATCTTGAATTTGCTTAACCTTTGCAAAACTTTTTCTTATTTTTAATTTTTGATTAAAATACATATTAAAAATCCCCTCCTTTAAAATTTTATTTTAAATATCAAAATTTAAATAAAATTCCTCCTTTATTTATTAAAGGAAATTTTTTATTTTAATTTTTAACAGTATTTTTATAACCAAGTTATTTAAGCTCTACTTTAGCACCTACCTCTTCTAATTTTTTCTTAATTTCTTCAGCTTCTTCTTTTGAAATTCCGGTCTTAAGAGGTTTAGGAGCTGATTCTACTAACTCTTTAGCTTCTTTTAACCCCAATCCTGTGATTTCTCTTACAATTTTAATTACATTAATTTTATTAGAACCAATTTCAGTAAGAACAACATCAAATTCTGTTTTCTCTTCTGCAGCAGGTGCTGCTTCAGCAGCACCTGCTTGAGGAACAGCTGCTGCTACTGCTGCTATAGGAGCTGCAGCTGTAACTCCAAATTTTTCCTCAAGCTCTTTAATAAATTGAGATAATTCCAAAACACTCATGTTAGCAATAAATTCGATTACCTCTTCTTTAGTTACCGGCATTTTTAACCCTCCTTTTTGATTTTATTCTCCTTTAGATTTCTTTTCTTCAATAGCTTTAAGAACATAAAGAAAATTTCTAATAATAGCTGAAAGAACTCCTACTAAATTAGTAAGCGGTGCCTGAAGAGTTCCAAGCAGTTGAGAAAGTAATACTTCTTTAGAAGGTAATTTTACAAGTTCTTCCATAGCTTCTGGTTTAAATCCTTTACCTTGAATTATAAATCCTCTCAATTTTAAGGAAGGATGATCCTTTATAAATTTATTTAAAACTTTTGCTATTTCTACTGGATCTTTATAAGCAATAACTAAAGCTGTAGGACCATCTATGTAATCATTTACCAGTTGAACAGGTGTTTCTTGAGAAGCTAATTTTATTAAAGTATTTTTTACAACTTTAAATTCCCCTCCTTTTTCTCTTACTAATTTACGAATTTCATCACTCTCTGCTACTGTAAATCCCCTAAATGTAGTTACAAAAACACCCTCAGAATTTAAAAACTTTTTTTTCAAATTCTTAACAATTTCTGCTTTCTGTGCTCGGGTAAGCAAGGTTAACCTCCTTAAAAATAATTTTTATTTTTTTGAAAGGGCACCCTTTCGCCTCTAAGTAGGCTGGGAAATTCTTCCCATTTAAGCCTCTAAAAGGCACCTACTTGTCTCAGGCCCCAAGAGCAACCCTCATATTTGAAGGATTCTCAAGGGGCTTTTCAATTTATTTAGTCTCCTGAATATTTTTGTATTAAATTTCTTACATCATTAGGATCTACTTTTATTCCAGGTCCCATAGTAGTAGATATCGC
>Ga0190367_1000903_pt1 | contig 18991 bp, 18 predicted proteins | sample 4872181011_MG_FD_171838 | JGI IMG/M metagenome (GOLD analysis project Ga0190367, IMG submission 171838) | Hydrothermal vent microbial mat bacterial communities from Southern Trench, Guaymas Basin, Mexico - 4872-18-10-11_MG | ecosystem: Environmental > Aquatic > Marine > Hydrothermal vents >...
TCTCTTGGCGGGGAGAGGGGGCTTAGTGAAAGTGATATGGCATGGGCTTCCTCAACCCTTAGCCCCGCGTTAAGGCCGCTGGCTCGGCCCGCTGGGCTCTACCTCACCTCATCGGCCTGTGGTTCAGAGCCTCACGGCCAGCGGCCACCCTTGCGTGCCCGGGCACCCTATTAAGCGCTAGGGAGGCCATCGTATTGGGCATGGAAATCGAGGTCGCGGTGGTAGGCGCTGGCCCGGCGGGTCTCATAGCAGCCAGGGAAGCCGCCTCTGCTGGCGTGGAGGTCCTGGTGCTCGAGGAACATGAGCAAGTAGGCCTGCCGGTGGAGTGCGCTGGCCTGCTGAGCCTCCGGGGCCTCAGGGCCATAGGCCTCAGCCCCTCAAGCCGCTTCGTGTTGAACAAGTTGAGAGGGGCCGTCTTCTACTCGCCCTCCGGCCATCGGCTGGTTGTGGAGGCCCCAGGGCCAGTAGCCTGCGTGGTTGACCGGGAGCAGCTTGACCTGGCCCTAGCCGAGCAGGCCGCCCGAGCTGGGGCAGAGGTCGAGGTCGGTAGGCTGGTCAAAAGGCTATCCGTCAGGCCGGACGGCGCCTTGTTATCTGGCCCCTGGGGTTCCCTGAGGGCCGAGGTCGCCGTGGTAGCTGAGGGCTTCAGGTCGAGGCTAGTGAGGCAGCTCGGCCTCAGGACGTTGGATTGGCACGGCGTCTTGCCCGCCAGCCAGGTGGAGGTGCCAGCGCCCGGGCTGGACGAGGAGCGCGTGGAAGTCCACTTCAACTCGCGCCTGGCCCCCGGCTTCTTTGCTTGGGTTATCCCGCTGGGGGACGGGAGGGCCAGGGTAGGATTGGCTTGCAGGGGCCTGGACCCGAGGAAGGCCCTCAGGGCATTCCTGAAGAAGAGGCTCGGCGTCTCCGTGCTTAAGCCCCCTTACTCGGGTTCGGTGCTGAAGTGTGGCCCGATACCGAAGACCTACGCCGCGAGGGCTGTGGTAGTAGGGGACGCTGCTGGCCAGGTCAAGCCCACCACGGGCGGCGGCATCGTCTTAGGCGGTCTCTGCGCTAGACTAGCTGGCCGTATAGTGGCCGAGGCCGTGGGGGCAGGAGATACATCAGAGCAAGCCCTGAGGGCTTATGAGCTGGCCTGGAGACGCCTTTTAGGCCGGGAGTTCAAGGCCATGTTGTCGGCCAGGCGCCTCTTGGACAGGCTGCCCGATAAGACCCTTGACCTGGCCGTGAAGCTGGCCTCAGAGCTGGGATTGGGCCGGGAGATAGCCCGCGAAGCCGATATGGATTTCCAATCAGGCGTCCTAGCTGCTCTGCCGAGGCTAGCCCTAACCTGCCTGGCCCGCCGCCTGAAAGCCCTTTAGGCCATATGCGCTTAACTAAGCTGGGCTGGCGGATATGAGCCCGAAGGGCTCTTTTGATAAGGAAAGGCTGAGGGAGATCAGGCAAATAGGGCTTGAGGCCTGGATAAAACGCCAGCTCGGCTTGCCCCTCGGGCAAGCCGGCTCGGCTTGAGCTCAAGGCCCCTTAAGCCTCACGGCCTCCAGGATGGCCTCTCTTAAGGCCGGCATGAGGTCCCTCCTGAAGCGCACTACGTAGTTCGGGTGCGGGAAGGCAGCGTAGAGCTCTAAGCCCAGCGCCCCGGCCGCGAGTTCGGCTACTTTGCCTAACGCCATCACGTGCCCCGGTCTGAGGACCTCTATTTCCCTGGCCAGCAGGGGGGCGCAGTTCAAGGCCATACGCTTGAGCGCTCTCTCGTCTCTGTAGCTCCTCGCCCCGGCCGGCGGCCTACACTTCACAGCGCTGGTGAGGAAGATACCGTGCTCCTTCAGCCATGCCAACAGGCTCACGTCCTCGCCCGGCGGCAAGCCCAGGATGGCCCTCAGGTTCCTCCTCAGCCTATCTGGCCTGTTTAGGTTGTAGAAGAAATCCTCTTTCTGACCGGGGGGAGGTGATTCGGCTATGAGCAGCAGCCTGACCTCTCCCGGGAGCCAGAGCTCATAAACGTAGTAGGCCAGGAAGGGCTTATCCACCACCTGGCAGCGCTTGCAGGCCTTAAGCGCCTCTAACAGCTCACTCAGGCCCTTAAGTTGGCCCAAACCCCCTGCCGCCCTCATATTATTATGAGTTCCTTCCACTCGCCGTAGACCTCGCGTAGCACGCCACATATCTCGCCCAGCGTGGCGTATGCCTTCACGGCCTCAAGCACATAGGGGAAGACGTTCTCGCCCTTCTCAGCCGCGCGCCTCAGCGCGTCCAAGCGCTCCTCTACCTTACGCTGGTCCCTCTCGGCCTTCACGCGCCTCAAGCGCTCTAGCTGCCTCTGCTCGTACTCCTTAGAGCGCCTCACCACCCAGGCCGGGTCTATGGGCACCCAATCCTCCTCGGGCGGGACCTCGTAGCAGTTCACGCCTACGATGGGTATCTCGCCCGTGTCCACGCCCCTTTGATATTTGTACGCCGAGTTCGCGACCTCGCGCTGTGGGTAGCCTTTCTCTATGGCCCTGGCCATGCCGCCCATGCTGTCTATGCGGTCTATATAACGCCAGGCGCGCTCCTCTATCTCGTCCGTCAGCCACTCCACGAAGTACGAGCCACCCAGCGGGTCCACCACGTCCGCCACGCCGCTCTCGTAAGCGATTATCTGCTGGGTGCGCAGGGCCACGCGCACGGCCTCCTCAGTCGGCAGGCATAGCGTTTCGTCGAAGGAGTTGGTGTGGAGCGATTGAGCGCCGCCTAACACGGCCGCCAGGGCCTGGATGGTGACGCGCACCACGTTGTTTACGGGCTGCTGGGCCGTGAGGGTAGCGCCCGAGGTCTGGACGTGCATACGCATCCACATGGAGCGCGACTTCTTGGCCCCGAAGCGCTCTTTCATTATCTTAGCCCACATGCGCCTGGCGGCGCGGAACTTCGCTATCTCCTCGAAGAAGTTGTTATGAGCGGCGAAGAAGAAGGATAGGCGTGGCGCGAACTCATCTACCTTCATGCCGCGCTCCAGGCACTCCTCCACGTATGCTATGCCATCCGCCAAGGTAAAGGCCAACTCCTGTACGGCGTTAGCGCCTGCCTCTCGGATATGATAACCGCTGATGCTTATCGGGTTCCAACGGGGCATATGCTTGGTACAGTATTCGATCACATCCACCACGAGTTTCACGGACGGCTCAGGTGGCCAGATGATGAGCTTCTGCCCTATGAACTCCTTCAGCATGTCGTTCTGCACCGTGCCGCCCAGGCACTCCTGTGGCACGCCGTGCTTCTCGGCCGTGGCGATATACATGGACAGGATGGGGATGGTGGGGCCGTTAATGGTCATGGAGGTCGTCACCTTGTCCATGGGTATGCCATCGAACAGTATCTCGAAGTCCACGAGCGTGTCTATGGCCACGCCGCACACGCCTACCTCGCCCCGGGCGAGCGGGTGATCGCTGTCGTAGCCCATGATGGTTGGGTAATCGAACGCTATGCTGAGGCCTGTCTCGCCCTCCTTTATGAGATACTTGAAGCGCTTGTTCGTGTCCTCAGCCGTGCCGTAACCGGAGAACTGACGCATGGTCCAGATACGGGCCCTGTACATGGTAGCGTGGATGCCGCGCGTGAACGGGTACTCGCCCGGGAAGCCTAGATCGCGCATGTAATCTTTATCGCGCAGGTCCAGGGGCGTGTAGAGGCGCTTTATGGGTATGCCGGAGGTCGTGACGAATTCCTTCTTGCGCTCTGGCAGCCTGGAGAGCCACTTGGGGACTGTCTCACGCTCCCAGCGCTCGAGCTCACGCTCGAGCTCGTCCAGGAACTTCTCATCGAACATGCGAGGCAACTCCTCCGCCCCCGCTGCTGATAAGGGCGGTAGCCGGGGATAAAAAGGGTCCCCACTAGAGACCGCCTCTGGGCGCGTGCCAGGACATGAAACGCGCGTATCTAGGGCCATGGATAGGATCCTGCCTCCAGCCCTGGGGCCAAACCCTCAGCTAAGTTCCTCTGGGCTACCTCAATCCACCAGGTTACCTCCTCCCTCAAGAGGCGTGTCTACACGCCTGGCTTGAGGGGCCTTATTAGGACCCCAGCTCTAAAGCCTTTAGAGCATGAAGCCGGATGCCATAGCCGTCCTAGACTTCGGGGGCCAGTACTGCCACCTGATAGCTAGGCGCGTGAGGGAACTACACGTCTACTCGGAGGTCCTGCCGGGGGACGTGAGCGCGGGCGAGCTAGAGGCGCTAGGCGAGCGCGTGGTCCTTAAGGGCCTCATACTCTCGGGCGGGCCGGCGAGCGTCTATGAGCCTGGGGCACCTAAGCTCGACCTGAGCGTGTTAGGCCTAGGCTTGCCCGTCTTGGGCATCTGCTACGGCCACCAGCTCTTAGCGCACATGCTCGGGGGCGAGGTCAAGCGCGGCAAGGCAGCTGAGTACGGCGTTGCGGAAGCGCGCGTTTTGAAGGCTGTGGGCGTGTTAGAGGGCCTTGGGCCGGTGGAGCGCGTCTGGATGAGCCATGCTGATCAGGTAGTGCGCTTGCCCGAGGGCTTCGAGGTACTGGCTGAGACGGATAACTGTCCTATAGCCGCCTTCGGGGACAGGGAAGGCCACATCTACGGGCTCCAGTGGCACCCGGAGGTCATCCACACGCCCAACGGGCAGCGCATGCTGGCTAACTTCGTCTTCCGCATCTGTGGTTGCCAGCCCAACTGGCGCATGGAGGACTTCATCCCGAGGGCCGTGGAGGAGATAAGGCGCGCCGTGGGGCGCGGTAAAGCCATAATAGCGCTCAGCGGGGGCATAGACTCCAGCACGGCAGCCGTCCTGGCCGCTAAGGCCTTAGGCGAGCGCCTCCACGCGGTCTTCGTGGATACGGGCCTCATGCGGGAGGGCGAGGTGGAGTACGTCAAGCGCGTGTTCTCGCGCCTCCTGCCCAATCTCCACGTGGTGGACGCTCGCGAGGAGTTCTTCCGGACGCTGAAGGGCATCACGGACCCAGAGCAGAAGAGGCGCGTGATAGGCGAGACCTTCATCCGCGTCTTCGAGCGCGTGGCACGTCAGGTGGGCGCTGAATACCTGGTCCAGGGCACTATCTACCCTGACCGCATCGAGTCCGGCTTCAGGCGCTTCTCGGACAAAATAAAGACACACCACAACGTGGCTGGCCTGCCGGCACACATGGAGTTCAAGGCCATCGTGGAGCCCCTCAGGGACCTCTACAAGGACGAGGTGCGCGAGGTAGCCCGCCAGCTCGGCCTCCCGCGCGAGGTAGTGGAGCGCCAGCCCTTCCCGGGGCCAGGCCTGGCCGTGCGCGTGATTGGCGAGGTAACGCCCGAGAAAGTCGAGCTAGTGCGGAAGGCAGATGCCATAGTTCGAGAGGAGTTCGAGCGCGCTGGCCTGGCTGGGCGTTTGTGGCAGTACTTCGCGGTTCTCTTGGACACGCGCACCACGGGCGTGAAAGGCGATAGGCGCGCTTACGGCTACGTGATAGCTATAAGGGCCGTTGAGAGCAAGGAGGCCATGACGGCTAGCTTCGCCAAGCTCCCCTGGGACCTGCTTGAGCGCGTGGCCACACGCATAACGAACGAGGTGCCAGAGGTTGTACGCGTGGTCTACGATATAACACACAAGCCGCCGGCCACGATAGAGTGGGAGTGATTGTGGATGTTTTAAAGGAGCACCGGGCATGAGGAGACCGGACGAACCCCAAAGGGGCTTTTTAAGGAGGGAATGCCGCGGTGCTGCGCTTAGTCGAGCGCTTAATGAATTGGGCTAGGGCCAAGAGGTCCAGGAGCTTTAAGGCCCTCAGCGCGTTGGTAGGCGCTTCCTTCTTCCTTGTCGCCCTCCCGCTACTGATGACCTTGGCGTCTGCCCGGTTAGATGCAGCCCTCCAGCTGCCTCCCTGGCCGCTACTCCCTTTAAACCTGGCTTCTGGCCTGATGCTCATGGCCTTAGGCCTCTCCTTGGCCTGTTGGTCGGCTTAGGCACAGCTCAAGCTCGGCGGCGGAGGCCCTCTCCCGGTCGCACCCACCCAGCGCCTCGTGACCCAGGCCCCTACGCGCTCTGCCGGAATCCCATAGTGCTGGGCGAGCTCCTCTATCTCACGGGCCTGGGCCTCTCGCTCCGCTCACCTTCCTTCCTAGCCCTCACCTGGCTAGCCCTCTTCCCGGCTGCCGTGGTCTACCTGAAGCTCGTGGAGGAGCAAGAACTCGAGGCGCGCTTCGGTGAGGCCTACCTGGCTTATAAGCGCGAGGTGCCCTTCCTGCTGCTAAGGCCTAGGCGCGGGCGCGGGAGAGTAGCGGAGGGAGCTAGGTGACCGGCCACTCGAGCAGCTTGCTTTTCTCAAGAGCTATCAGTAGAGGTACGCCCACAATGGTCGCGACGAGCACGCTGATAATGCTCTCTATGGGTGTCTTTACGGCCCCGGCCAGCCAGGCCAAGTAAAGAGCTCCAGTCGTCAGGCCCATGAGCGCGTAGAGGCCCGTGGGTATTAGGATGAATATCCTCGTGAGCACGTCGGCTTCCACGCCTATGAAGGCCGTTAAAGCGACGGCTGACGCCAGCCGCTTGGGATTGGCTTTCTCCTCCAGGGCTGGCCCTACTACATACGGGATAGCCGGGATGAGCGCGAGGGCTATGTAGATGTCCCAGAGGCACCAGGCAGGGAGTTCCCTCCCGAGTGGGTGCGCGAAGTAAGCAACAAGGAGGGCCGTGAAGAGGGCGAACACGGCCATCCACTTCTTCTTGAACGCTAGGCCAGCGGCCAGGGCCCCCACGGGCTCCGCCAAGCCAAATATCACATAGAAACCCGGCCTTGGCCTAATCAGCCTGCCGATTAAGCAGCCCATCAAGGCGGCCAAGAAGCCGGCCTTCGGCCCGAGCAGCATGCCCTCTATGGGCAGTATCACTATCATCCAGCTCCTCCATATACCCGGGATGGCTACTAATACAGCATGGAGGGCGCCGAATAGCGCCACGAGCGCGGCTAACAAGCTGCTCCTGACCTCCATCTCCGTTCCCGGGCGGCGGCCCCTGCCAGGGCAGGATAAGCGTGTCCCTAAGGCGCCGCAATTATCAGCATATGCCTAAAAACCTCTCGACGCCAGCAGGTCCGGTAATGATAAGGCTTAAGTGCTCTCCATCATGGCCTTTCTGGGAGGAGAATGGCATGATAGAGGTCCGCCTCCACGGGCGAGGAGGCCAGGGCGTCTGGACGGCTGCTAACCTCTTGGCCATGACGGCTATAAAGGAAGGTAAGCACGCGCAGAGCTTCCCGTTCTTCGGGCCGGAGCGTATGGGCGCCCCTGTGGTGGCCTTTGCCCGCATAAGCGAGGAGCCCATCCGCATCCACAGCATGATCTACAGGCCCGACGTGGTGGGCGTGTTGGACCCTAGGCTCCTCGGCCCCATAGTCAGGGAGGGGCTGAAGGAGCGGACGGTCATAGTAGTGGACACGCGGGAGGGGCCTGAGGCCGTGAGGGAGCGCTTGGGCCTGGAGCCCGGCTTCGGCGAGGTGTGGACCTTGGATGCCACAGGCATGGCCATGGAGGTCTTCGGCAGGGCTATCACGAACACGGCTATAGTAGGCGCTATAGCCAAGGCCACGGGGGTCGTGAAGCTCGACAGCCTCTTGGAGGTCGTTAAAGAGCGCTTCAGGGGGAAGGCAGCTGAGATGAACGTGGAGATAGTCCGTAAGGCCTACGAGGCCGTGGAGAAAGAGAGGTGAGGGAGGGAGGAGCGTATGTCAGGCGCGAGCGGGCAAGAAGGCATTCCGTTCCCGCCTAAGTGGCAGGAAGCGCCTATGGGGGGCGTGGCCTACAAGCCCTCCACGCTCCTTCACACCGGCACCTGGCGCTTAGGCCTCAAGCCGGTAGTGGACGAGGAGAAGTGCACGGGCTGCGGCACCTGTCACCTGCTCTGTCCCGATGGCGCTGCCAAGTTGGTGGACGGCAAGGCCGTGATAGACTACACCTACTGCAAGGGCTGCGGCATCTGCTCCGAGGAGTGCCCGGCCAACGCCATAGAGATGGTACCGGAGTGAGGAGGGGGTGAGTGCGTTATGGTGGTTGAGCAACGCGTGATAGGCCTGACGGGCGATGAGGCTGTGGCCTTCGCCATAAAGCAGGTGGAGCCGCACGTGGTGGCCGCCTACCCGATCACGCCCCAGACCATTATAGTGGAGCGCTTCTCGGAGTACGTGGCCGATGGCCTGGTGCGCACGGAGTTCGTGGCTGTCGAGAGCGAGCACTCGGCCCTCTCGGCCTGTGTGGGGGCTGCCGCCGCCGGCGCCAGAGCTTTCACGGCCACGGCCAGCCAGGGCCTGGCTCTGATGTGGGAGATACTCTACATAGCCTCTAGCCTGAGGTTGCCCATCGTGATGGCCATAGTGAACAGGGCTCTCTCGGCCCCGATCAACATACACTGCGATCACTCGGACACCATGGGCGCCCGTGACTCGGGCTGGATACAGCTCTACTGCGAGAACAGCCAGGAGGCCTATGACTCCTGTATCCAGGCTTGGCGCATAGCCGAGCACCCAGACGTGCGCTTGCCGGTCATGGTCTGTCTAGATGGCTTCGTGCTCTCCCACACGCTTGAGAACGTGAGCGTCCTGCCAGACGAGGCCGTGAAGAAGTTCGTCGGCGAGCCCTCGGTGCCTAAGGTGCGTGTTGAGGTGCCGGCGAACGGCGGTGGGACACGCGTGGTAGAAGTGCCTTACAAGCTCGACCCCTGGTCGCCCGTGCCCCTCAGCATGGGCACCTTCGCCATGTACGATTGCTACTTCGAGTACAAGCGCCAACAGGAGGAAGCCATGAAAGCTGCCCTCAAGGTCATAGAGGAGGTAGGGCGTGAATACGGGGAGCTGAGCGGCCGCTATTACGGGCTCATTCACCCCTACAAGCTGGAGGACGCCGAGGTAGCCATAGTAGGCCTTGGGAGCGCCATGGGGACCGCCAGCGTGGCCGTGGATGAGCTCAGGAGCGAGGGCTACAAGGTCGGCCTGCTGCGCATAAGGTCCTTTAGGCCCTTCCCAGCTGAGAAGATAAAGGAGGCCTTAGAGGGCGTGAAAGCCGTGGCGGTCATGGATAGGGTCCTGAGCTTTGGCGGCCCGAGCGGCCCGCTTTACTCCGAGTTGGCCGCGACCTTCTACCACGCGGACGAGAAGCCACCCCTAATGAACTACATCTACGGGCTGGGAGGCCGCGATATCTCAGTCGATGACTTCAAGGCCGTGGCTAAGGAGCTCCTCCGCGTGGCCGAGACCGGGAAGGTGGAGGAGCCTGTGAAGTTCTTGGGTGTATGGGGGTGATGGAACGTGTGCCCGGCTAGGTTGACCATGAAAGATGTCTTGGCCAAAGAGGACCTGCTCTACCCCGGCCACAGGGCCTGCGCTGGCTGTGTCCCGGCCATAGTGTTCAGGCTGGCCCTCAAGGCGCTCAGGGGGCCCACGGTAGCCGTCTCGGCCACCGGTTGCATGGAGGTGGCGACCAGCATCCTGCCCTACACGTCTTGGAAGATACCCTGGATACACAATGCCTTCGAGAACGCAGCTGCCACGGCCGCTGGCATAGAGGCTGCTTTCAAGGCCATGAAGAAGATGGGCCAGATTAAGGAGGTCCCGGACGTCATCATCTTCGGTGGGGACGGCGGCACTTACGACATAGGCTTCCAGGCCCTCTCCGGCGCGGCGGAGAGAGGCCACAAGTTCCTCCAGATACTCTACGATAACGAGGCATACATGAACACGGGCATCCAGCGCAGCGGAGGCACCCCCAGGTTCGCCTGGACCACCACTAGCCCTGCTGGTGAGGTCATACCGGGCAAGTTGGAGTGGAAGAAGCCCATAGCGCTCATCATGTTAGAGCACCGCATACCCTACGTGGCCACGGCCTCTCCATCGGAGCCCATGGACTTGGTGAACAAGGTGCGCAAGGGCCTGGAGGCCGATGGGCCAGCGTTCATCCACGTCATCTGTCCTTGCCCGAGGGGCTGGCGTTTCGACACGCGGCTGGGCATAAAGGTCGCTAAGATGGCCGTGAGGACCTGCTTCTTCCCGCTCTGGGAAGCTAAGTGGGAGGACGGCGAGCTGGAGTTCAAGCTGACCGGCACCAGCTTGGCCATAGCCAAGAAGCCGGAACTCAAGCTGCCCGTAGAGGAATACCTGAAGCTCCAGGGCCGCTTTGCCCACTTGTTCAAGCCTAAGAAGCGCGAGGACCTGATAGCCGAGATACAGGCCGCTGTGGACGCCGAGTGGAACTACATATTGAAGAAGGCCGGCATGGCCTGAGGGCTGCCTTGGCCGTTTTTCAATACCACAAACCGTTATTTTGTGCTGGCTTGTCCTAGCAGGTGAGCCTCTAACTGGCTCTCAGGTGGAGGCGATGGCTGAGGGCGCCCCGCGCTACGATTCCGTCATTGTGAGGTTCGGCTCCGAGATAGGCGTGAAGAGCAAGCCCGTGAGGCTGAGGTACGAGCGCTTGATAGCTAGGCATGTGAGAGAGGCCCTGAGGGCGCGCGGCATCCCCTTCAAGGCCATAGAGCACGCCATGGGGAGGCTCTACGTCAAAACGCCTGAAGCAGAAGAGGCCGCCAGGGCTATAACTCGCGTCTTCGGCGTCTCATCTGCATCGCCGGCTGTGTCAACCTCCTCTGACCTAGAGGACATCATGTCCGTGGGCGTGGGCTTGGCCAAGGCCAGCCTGAGGCCTGGCGCTACGTTCGCGGTCAGATGTAGGCGGGTGGGCGAGCACCCGTATACGAGCATGGATGTCTGCAGGCTGTTAGGAGCGCGTATCCTGTCCGAACTCGCCCACCTAGGCCTTAAGGTGGACCTAGAGGCCCCCGAGCACGTTATTTACGTGGAGGTGAGGGAGGGCGATGCTTACGTCTTCACGGATACCTACGAGGGCGTGGGCGGTTATCCCCTGGGCGTCCAGGGCAAGGTAGTGGCCCTCCTCAGCAGCGGCATAGACTCGCCCGTGGCCTGCTGGTTGGCCATGCGTAGGGGCTGCTCGGTCGTGCTCGTCCACTTTGACCTCAGGCCCTTCACGGACGATAGGACGCTGGAGAAAGCTCTCGCCCTAGCCCGCGTCCTAGCTGGGTGGAGCCTGGGGCGTCTCAAGCACATGTACGTAGTGCCACACGGCCCCGCTCTAGCGGAAGTGAAGGCCAAGTGCCCCGAGAAGCTGACATGCGTGCTCTGCAAGAGGCTCATGCTCAGGGTGGCCGGGAGGCTGGCGGAGGCCGAGGGCGCGGACGCGGTCGTCACGGGGGACGCCATAGGGGAGCAGGCCAGCCAGACGCTGAAGAACCTCAGGGCCATAGATAGCGCCCTCCAGGGCCTACCGGTGTTAAGGCCCCTCCTCTGCTTTGATAAGGCCGAGACGGTGAAACTCGCCATGCGCATAGGCACGTATGAGATATCCGCTCAGCCCGATGCCGGTTGCTCGGCAGCGCCTAAGCGGCCGATTACGGCGGCCAAGCTTGAGGACGTGCTCGAGGCCGAGGAAGCCCTGGACATAGAGGCCCTGGTGGAGGAAGCCCTCTCGAAAGCCGAGCAAGTCAGGATAAGGCCTTAATGCGCGTGTGCGCCTGAACTTGACGCAATTATCAGGCCGCTGGCTCTAAGCCCATGAGCTAAGCGGGGAAGCGCATGGCTTAAGCGTCCCCGGCCCTGTCTGCTGAATGGTGACTTGGCGTGGAGTTGGTGGAGCTCTTGGAGAAGCTCTCGAACGCCTGCGGTGTGGCCGGGAGGGAGGACGAGGTAAGGTCCCTCATGAAGGAGTGGCTGGGCCGTTACGCGGATGAGGTGAGGGAGGACAAGCTGGGGAACGTGATATGCGTGAGGAAGGGTGCTAAGGGTGCCCCCAAGGTCATGATAGCGGCCCACATGGACGAGATAGGGCTCATCGTGAAGAACATAACGGATAAGGGCTTCGTGCAGTTCGCCAAGTTGGGCGGCATAGACGACCGCGTGCTCGTTGCCCAGAGGGTACTGATACACACCAGCGAGGGCCCCGTGCCCGGCATCATAGGCTCTAAGCCGCCTCACATCTTGAAGGAAGAAGAGCGCAAGAAGGTCATAACGTACGAGGAACTCTTCATAGATATAGGCGCCAGGAGCAGGGAGGAGGCAGAGAAGGAGATCGGCGTGAGGATAGGGGACCCAATAAGCTTTGATATAAAGTTCGCCAGGCTCCATGGCGACCTCGTGGTTGGCAAGGCTTTCGACGATAGGGTCGGTTGCGCGGCCCTAATAGAGGTCATGAGGAACCTACCGGACGACCTAGAGTGCACGGTCTACGCCGTCGGCACAGTCCAAGAGGAGGTGGGCCTGAGGGGCGCTACCGTGGCCGCCTACGGCATCTACCCCGACGTGGCCTTGGCCATAGACGTCACGGTGGCCGGTGATGTGCCGGGCGTGAAGGAAGTAGAGGCGCCCGTGAAGGTAGGGAAGGGGCCGTCCATAACCATAGCGGATGCCGGCTTGATAGCGCACCCGAAGGTCATAAGGTGGCTCTTAGATACAGCCGAGGCTGTTGGCGTGCCCTATCAGCTCGAGACGGGCTTGCCCGGGACCACGGACGCGGCCAGGATAGCGCTTACGCGGGAGGGCGTCCCCTGTGGCGTGGTAAGCGTGCCGACTAGGTATATCCATAGCCCCTCCTCGGTCTTGAGCCTAGAGGACGTTAGGAACGCGGTTAAGTTGGTCGTTGAGGCCCTGAAGAACGTGGGCAATTACTTCTGAGGCCCGAGCTTAGAAGCACTCGGCGTGCGGGACCCTAGTGGGACAGCCCCCGGCGAACTCGGAATCCACCACCACGTATTTCTCTAGCTCCTCTGGCCTCACGCCTATGTAGAGCACCTGCTCCTTGCGGCTGCCGTACCTGTAGACCGTAGTGCCCTTGCAGCCTAGCTTGTAAGCGAGCTCGAAGACGCGCTTGACATCGCTGACGGCCGCGTCGTGGGGCAGGTTGACCGTCTTGGATACCGCGTTATCCACGTGTTTCTGGAAGGCGGCCTGCATCCTTACGTGCCACTCTGGCTCTATGTCCAGAGCCGTGACGAAGACCTCTTTCACGTCCTCGGGTATGCCGGGCATATCTTGGATTGAGCCTCTCTTGGCTATCTCGAGCATGAGCTCCCGGCTGTAGAAGCCCCTGGCCCGGGCTACCTCCTCGAAAACAGGGTTGACCTCTACCAGCCTCACGCCACCCATGACTTGGCGCACGTAACAGACGGCGAAGAGGGGCTCTATGCCGCTGGTGGTGCCAGCTATGATGCTTATGCTGCCCGTGGGCGCTATGGTCGTGACGGTGGCGTTCCTCATGGCATCGAAATCCTTAGCCCAGATGCTCTCTTCGAAGGCCGGGAAGGAACCGCGCTCCCTGCCCAGCTCAGCGCTGGCTTCCCTGGCCTCGCGGGTTATGAAGGACATGATTTCCTCGGCTATCTTGAGTGCCTCCTTGGAGTTGTAGGGCACTTCCATACGTAAGAGCAGCTCGGCGAAACCCATGATGCCTAAGCCTACTTTCCTCGTTCTGAGCGTGGCTTCCTCTATCTCCGGCAGGGGGAGCTTGTTGACCGTTATCACGTCGTCGAGGAACCTCACGGCCCAGCGCACTGTCTCGGCCAGCTTGTCCCAATCTACCTCGTTGCCCTTCATCATGCGAGGCAGGGATATCGAGCCTAAGTTGCAGCTCTCATAGGGCAGGAGGGGCTGTTCGCCACAGGGATTCGTGGCCTCTATCTCGCCCAACGCGGACGTGGGGTTGTGCCTATTTATCTCGTCTATGAAGAGGACGCCTGGATCGCCTACCTTCCAGGCCGTGAAGGTCACGAGGTCAAAGAGGTCGCGGGCCATGACCGTGCGCCACACGGAGCCGTCCCTGGGGTTCACTAACTCGAACTCCTTGTCCCTCTCCATGGCCTTCATGAAGTCATCCGTGATGGCCACGGAGATATTGAAGTTCATGAGGACGCCCTCCTCTGTCTTGGCCAAGATGAACTTCTCCACGTCCGGGTGATCCACGCGTAAGACGCCCATGTTGGCGCCCCGGCGCTTCCCGCCCTGTTTAATGACCTCCGTGGCCAAGTCGAATATGCGCATGAAGGAGACCGGCCCCGAGGCCGTGCCCATGGTGGATTTCACCATATCGCCTTCTGGCCTGAGGCGCGAGAAGGAGAAGCCCGTGCCACCCCCGGATTTCTGGACGATAGCCATGGCCTTCAGGGCATCGAAGATGCTCTCTATGCTATCGTAAACAGGTATGACGAAGCACGCGGATAGCTGGCCCAGCCTCGTCCCAGCGTTCATGAGGGTGGGCGAGTTGGGCAGGAACTCCAATTTCCTCATCATGTCTAGGAAGCGTTCCTCTACGGCCCTCACATCACCCCCGTAAGCCTTCTCGGCCAGGGCTACGTGGTGGGCCACGCGCCTGAACATGCCGGCGGGCGTCTCTATGAGCTGGCCCCTCTCGTCGCGGAGGAGGTAACGGCGCCTAAGCACTTCTATGGCGTTGACGGTCAGCTTGAGCTCATCGTAGCGCACGCCCAGAAGGCACTTGGCTTCCCTGACCCTCGCCCTCTCGGCCCTGTAGAGGATATAGGCCTTTGCCACCTCGTAGAGGCCGTTCTCCACGAGCGTCTGCTCCACGAGGTCCTGAACATCCTCCACGCCCGGTATCTGGCCGGCGAACTTGGCCTCTACTTTAGCGACCACCTGTTTCGCTAGCTTCTTAGCCAGCTCGCCGTCGGCATGCTTGGTGGCCACCAGGGCCTTGTGGATGGCGTTCTCTATCCTCCTCGGGTCGAAATCCACGATACGTCCGTCTCTCTTCCTTATCTTAGTCACCTTCAACTTCATCTTCGAGCGTATGTCTGTGCGACATGAATTAAGCCTTGCGCAGGATAAGGTTAGGTTCCCGAACCATTAAGCTCTTCTAGCGCCCCGGGAGGCCGGGGAGGGCACGGGAGGAAGCACGGCCGATGGTCCGCCTATTGGCCTTGCTCATGGCCGGTGATGAGTATGGCACCAGGATAGTAGAGAACATATGCTCTAAGGGTTTCTCGAGCTGTCTCTACGGCCTCCACGAGTTCTCGAGCGTCCCGCCCCTAGAGGCCGTCCTGGACGAGCCAGAAGCCCACGTGCCGCAGGGCCTGCCTAAGTGCGATTTAGTGGTCTCCCTCGGCCTCCCCCAGGAGCTCCAGGCTCTCCTGCCCGCCCTGGCCGAGGAGGTCCACGCGAGAGCGGTCGTGGTAGCCGTCTGCCGTTCTGAGTGGCTGCCGCCGGGCCTTAGGGAGCAGCTTAAGCAGGACCTGGAGGAAGCGGGTGTGGCCTGTGCTTTCCCGAAGCCCTTCTGCAGCCTGAAGGAGACCGGGGACCCCTACATAGACGAGTTCGCGGCGCGCTTCGGGAAACCCAAGGTGCGCATCGAGGCCCCTGGAGGCGTGATAAGGCGTGTTGAGGTGCTCAGGGGCGCCCCCTGTGGCTCGACATGGCACGCGGCCGAGAAGATAATCGGCCTGCCCGTGGAACCCAGGGAGCGCCTCTGGGAAGAGCTGGCCAAGGCCCACCACGCTTACCCGTGCCTGGGGAGTATGAACGTGGACCCGGAGCTAGGCGACGCCGTCCTCCACGCGGCTCAATACTTGCTAAGGAACGCGGTTGAGGAAGCCCTTGAAGGGCTTACGAAGAGAAAAATGGCTTAGATAGCCAGAAGTTCGCGGGACTCCGGGATAATGCCGTTAGGACTAGGGGCAGCTTGTCCTTCCCCTGACGAAGTTAATCTTGGCTTGGTAAAGTGGAGGGAGAGCGTAAGAGGCTGGAGGGGGCTTAAGGCTACAAGAAGCCATTAGCTTGATGTCATACGCCCTAAGGACAGGCCGTGAGTATGGTGGGCCCGGTGGGACTTGAACCCACGACCAGCGGGTTATGAGCCCGCCGCTCTAACCTGGCTGAGCTACGGGCCCCGAGGGGCCCTATAAGGCGGGAGGGATTTAAGGGTTTCGTGGTCGCGTCTTCGCGGCCCAAGAGGCCTTTACAAGCTCTTCAGGGAAAAGCTCACATCTCAGATAAGGCCTTTTCTTAGCTAGCCCGTGGGGGAGTTGGGACAGGGGCTTGGTGGGCGCCCGGCTCCTCCCCGCGCTTTTATAAGTTCCCGCACGTCCATCACGCCAGGTGATGAGTTCAGCCTTGCCTGAGAGGTGATGAGGGATCAACCGGCTGAACGAGCCCTCACCTGGGCCTTAAGCTTGCTATCCTCCTCCTGGCCCTCAGGTAGAGCCTGAGGCCCTCGGGGAGCTTAGCCGTGGTGTGCTCTTGCTCTACCCGCACACCTAAGGCTATCTCCACGAACTCCCTGAGTGTGTTGGCCACGAAGGCGGGCGTGGGCCTGCCCCACTTTATGCCGGGGCAGAAGGGGTCCACGTAGATGTAGAGGGGCACGCCGGCGTAATCGAAGTAAGCCTCGTGGGGGCGCCCGTATTTAGGCCAGCTCACCACTTTGAAGGGCCAGAGCTTACAAGCCTTGGGCTTGTTGTCTTGGAGGCTGCAGAGCCACTTATCGCCGACGCGGGTGAGGAAGACGCAGGAGCCATCTGGCCGGCGCCTGAGGTAGAACTTGCCGCACCCCGCTTCCACCACGCTGGGGCCGTAGAGTTCCAATAACCTGACCCATTCCTCGGGCTTCAAGACCACGCGGTATTCCCGGCAACAACGGCCGCAGAGGTCGCAGGACCATGAGGCCACGTGCCTCCAAGGGACTGGCCTCCCCATCTCCCGCAACTACGCACGTGCCGCCCATCTTATTTAGCGTTTCTCCTCAGGCCATGTAGGTAGCCCTCTCGCGCTCGGGCCTCCTCTCCTCACGCCTGGGCCTCCTGGCTGATTGGCTACAGAGCTTGCAGCTCTCAGCACATATCTCCAGGAATTTCTCCTCGTCGGTGAGGACGGCTTCAGCTGCTTTAGCGCAGAGCTCGCTGGGCTCCACGCAGCCAGCCTCGCGGCAGAGCTTAGATATGAAGAGGCAAGCGCGGTGGACATCCTCTGGCTCCAGCACGGGCAGGTTAGACCTTATGAGGTAGCAGAGCTCTCTGGCGAGGGCGCAAGTGCGTAGGAAATCGAACCTCTCCATGACTCTCTTCCTAGCCCTCTGGCGCGATAGCTCCAAGTTACACCGCCTGCAGCTAGGGGGCGCCGGCCTAAATAAGTATTTGATGCCACTCATAACATGAGCGTGTTGGCCTCCTCAGGGCCTCCTGAGCCTAGCTATAAAGTAACCGGCCCCGTGGAAATGTGGGTGGAAACGCTGTAGTAGCTCGGCCCCCCTAACAACCCCTGGCAGCCCCCTAGCGCCCAGGTAAAGCGGTTGTTCGTCTACCTCAAGCCCGCATTCCTCGACCGCGAAGGCCACGGCGCCCTCGCACTCCCGGACTGTCATGGTGCATACGCTGTAGACCACCACGCCCCCCGGCCGGACGAGCTTGGCCGCGACCTTCAGGAACTGCCTCTGGTACTCCGCCAAGCTCGCTAGCTCACGCTCGCTCTTCAGGTCATAGAGCTTGGGGAGCACGCCTAAAGCGCTGCAGGGTGGGTCAACTAGCACCTTATCGGCTTTACCGGCCAGGAAAGGGTAATCCATGTCTAGGTAACGTGAATCGGCCTTGATAACGCTCGCCTCACAGCCCAAGCGGGCCAGCACCTCGCATGTCTCACGCACCTTCCTAACGCTCCTGTCGAAGCCTAGCACGCGCGCTTGATTGGCCGTAAGCTGGCAGATGTGGGAGAGCTTGCCGCCCGGCCCACATGTCATATCGATAATTAGCTCGCCGCGCTCGGGGGCCAAGACGCGCGAGGTGAGCATGGAGGGCAGGGATTGCGGGTAGATGAGGCCCTGTTTAAACGCCACGAGCTCCCTGATGGGCGGGACCCGGTAGAGCGAGCACGTGACCTCGACCGCTAAGCCCCTCCTGGCCCTGAGGAGCTCGCGCTCGCTCATCTTGGCCACGCCGAAGGCCACCGGCTGCCCTCGCTCGGAGACGACGAGCACTTCCTCGCCGCGCTCCACGCCCCTGAAGGAGCGGACGCCAGGCACGTAGACGTGCGAGCCCATCATGGCCGATTCAGCCGTGAATTTATCCACGATAACGACCTTTTCGGCCTCCGGGAGCTTGAAAGGCCCTTTGACAGGCAGGTAGATGGCCTCAGGCAAATGCTCGTCGGCGCATGCGTCTAGGCCCTCCTCCCTGAGGAGGTTCAGGACTTCGCCTCTGCTGGCCCTTAGCGTGTTGACGCGCAGGTAATAGCGCTTTCCGGGCGTCCAGAGGGCGTTCAGGACTTGTGGCAGCTGGTGGCCATAGATCTCCCTGAGGGCGTCCAAAACGGCCTTTGAGAAAGCTTCCTCGGGCGTGGTAGGAGGCGAGCGCGTTAATACCTCGTTACCCGGCCTGTTGCTTAGCACGCTTCCTCACCGGCTTCCTCTTTAGAGGTGTCCCGCACACAGGGCACTCGCGGAAATCCACATCCGGCGGGTAGCGCCTGTAACAGGCCGGGCAGTAAACCTCCCACCTGAGCCGCTCCCTTATGCCGAAGGTGGCCAAGGGCGTGTAAGCGATGCCTACTCTCTCGGCCACGTTCTGTATAGCATAATCGTCCGTGGCTAGGACGGGCTCGTAGCCCTCTTCCCTCAGCTCTATGGCTAAGGCTATTAGCTCTAAATCCACTTCTGAGAGCTTTATGACATCTCCCATGTAAGCCGAGGCCTCGCGGGCTTTCTCAAGCGCCTCCCTGCTGGGCGCCCTCACTACCAGCTTGCCGCTCTCCTCGGCCATCCTGAGCCTGAGGGAGCCCATGGCGCTAGGCCCTACCTCGGCCTTCACGCCTGGGACGGTGAAGACCTCGCCCTCTAGGGAGAACGGGTCTAAGCCCGCTATGAAAGCTGAGGCATCTAATACCACGGCCCTGCCCTTCGCCTTCCCCCCGTCCCCCGTCGAGCTAGCCATGAATTCACTTCCCCCGGCTGGCT